>FLSE01339264.1_pt1 | contig 12754 bp, 7 predicted proteins | sample 1550461 | NCBI WGS metagenome assembly FLSE01 (sample SAMEA4031758, study PRJEB14383) | metagenome | biome: human; feature: oral; material: saliva | place: Philippines | collected 2014 | reverse complement strand
GATGCTGGTGACAAGCCGCTGGCTGGTGTGAAGGTGACGCTGGTGTGGACGGGTCCGGGTGGTATCACCCGCACGTATGAGACCACCACGGACGCGGATGGTAAGTACCGGTTCGAGAACCTGCTGCCTGGCGAGTACAAGGTGTCGGTTGACCCCGAGTCGTTGCTGGCTGCTGAGCCGCTGCTTGACGTGCTGACGCACTCGCCTGCTGGTGATGTGGAGGCCAAGAAGGTCGTGTCTGCGGATGTGAAGGCTGATAAGGACAAGCTGGCCCAGGCGTTTAACCTGAGCGCGTCGGTGACGTTGACGGGTGAGGCGAATTCGAGCCTGTCTCAGGATTGGGGCTTTGGTATCTCGGCTGACACCGCGATCACCAAGGTGATCACTGATCCGGATGAGGAGGCTCAGGAGTCCTTCGAGTTCACTCCGGGCAAGGAAGTGACCTACACGCTGACCTTGACCAATAATGGTCCGGGTGCGGCGACGGGCGTCAAGGCCTCTGATCAGCTTCCCTCTGGCGTTGCGTTCGTGAAGGCTCAGGGCGATGGCTCCTACGATCCCGATTCGGGTGTGTGGGATCTGTCTGGCCTGACCCTGGCCAAGGGTGATGTCAAGACCCTGACGGTCACGGTTGCGATCTCTGGTGAGGGTGCGGGCACGCTGATCACCAACGTCGCCAAGATTACGCATCAGGATCAGGCGGGCGATGACCCGACGAATAACGAGGCCTCGGCCTCGTTCAAGGGCGGGTTCAACCTGGGTGGCAGTGTCTACCGTGACTCGGATGGGTCCTACTCGAAGAGTGAGACCGAACAGCGCTTCAAGGATGTCACCGTTGCGCTCGTGGGCGAAGATGGCACCCCGGTGCTCGATGCCGATGGCAAGCCCATGACCGCGACCACGGACGAGAACGGCGCCTACCAGTTTGTGGGTCTGGCTCCGGGCGCGTACCGCGTGGTGATCGTGGACCCCAACGCCGGTGATCTGGCTGGTTTGATTCCGACCCAGGCTTACACGGGTCGGGGTGCCACGCAGGCGAGTGTGACCGTCACGGATGCCTCGGTGCAGGGCGTGGACTTCGGTCTGGTTGCTCCCGCCACCATTGGGGATCGCGTGTGGGATGACGCCAACGGCAACGGCACGGACGAAGGCGAGCCCGGCGTGCCTCATGCCACGGTGATTCTCACCGATGCCAACGGTGTGGAGGTTGCTCGTACCACCACCGACGCCAACGGTAACTACCAGTTCACCGGGCTGGTTCCGGGCACCTACACCGTCTCCATCGAGGTCCCGGCCGGTTACACCGCCGCCACCACCTCGATGAGCGTGAGCGTGGGTGAAGGTGAAGAGAACCTGAGCGTGGACTTCCCGCTCACCCTCATCCCCACCCCCGCCCACACTCACCAGGCGCTCGTCAGCCGGGGCCTGGCCCGCACCGGCACCGACGCCACCGTTCTCGGTGGCATGGCAGCCCTTACCGCCCTCGCCGGTGCACTGGCCATCGGCACCAAACGCCGCCGCGAACGTGAGGAGGCCTAACCCGTAGGCGGGCGCACACCCCACACGGGGTGCACGCCTGAACAGGGGAGGGGGCACGAGACCAACACATGGTCCCGTGCCCCCTCCCCTTGTCATTTCGCTCCCGACCGTCACCTTGCTCCCGACCGTCACCCCGCCAAGCAGAGTGCCGGCCTCGACCCCGCAACCGAGCCCCGGCCTCGTCGATGGGACCCGTCGATCATGCTGACGGAACCAGCGGCTCGACGCTGTGGAACGCGCGGCGCGGGACGCAGATGGGGGTGGGACCAACTAGGCTTGGAGGGTGACCACAGCACTGTATCGCCGGTATCGCCCCGACACCTTCGACCAGGTGATCGGGCAGGAGCACGTGACGGAGCCGCTCAAGGCGGCGCTGCGCGCGAATCGCGTGACACACGCGTACCTGTTCTCCGGGCCGCGCGGATGCGGCAAGACAACGTCCGCGCGCATCCTGGCGCGCTGTCTGAACTGTGCGCAGGGTCCCACGGACACCCCGTGCGGTCAGTGCGAATCCTGCCGCGAGCTGGCCACCGGTGGCCCCGGTTCGCTCGACGTCGTCGAGATCGACGCGGCCTCGCACGGCGGCGTCGACGACGCGCGTGACCTGCGTGAACGCGCCACCTTCGCGCCGGTGCGCGACCGCTACAAGATCTTCATCATCGACGAGGCCCACATGGTCACGAACCAGGGCTTCAACGCGCTGCTCAAGCTCGTCGAGGAGCCGCCCGAGCATGTCAAGTTCGTTTTTGCGACGACGGAACCTGAGCGCGTCATCGGTACGATCCGCTCGCGCACTCACCACTACCCGTTCCGCTTGGTCCCGCCGGACGTCCTCGGCCCGTATCTGACGACCCTGTGCGCCGAGGAACACATCAGCGTGGGAGAGGGCGTCCTGACCCTCGTCATGCGTGCGGGCGGCGGCTCGGTGCGAGACACCCTCTCGGTGCTCGATCAGCTGATGGCCGGCGCGATCGACGGCCAGGTCACCTACCAGACGGCGGTGGCGCTGCTTGGGTACACGGATTCCGCACTGCTCGACCAGTCCGTCGATGCGCTTGCGGGTGGCGACGGTGCCGCAGCCTTCCGTGTCGTCGAGCGCATGGTCGAGTCCGGCCACGATCCGCGCCGCTTCGTTGAGGATCTCCTCCAGCGCCTGCGCGATCTGCTCATCATCGCGGTCGCCGGCGACGGCGCGCGCGACGTCTTGGCCGACACTCCGCAGGACCAGTTCGAGCGCATGCAGCGACAGGCACAGAATTGGGGGCCGCACGGCCTCTCCCGCGCCGCGGACCTGACCGACGAGGCCCTGCGCGCCATGACGGGCGCGACCTCGCCCCGCCTCCAGCTCGAGCTCCTCGTGGGGCGTATCCTCGTGCCCGCGCCCACCGCCGCACCCGCACTGGATCCCGTCCAGGGCACGGTCGGAATGACCGGTGGGGGAGCGCCGCGCCAGGTGTCCTCCGCTTCGTCGCCCGAGGCCTCCTCGGGTCGTTTCGGCGCTCGCGAGGCACGCGAGGCCCTGGCCCGGAAGAAGCAGGAGCGTGCCGAGGCCTCGGCCCCCGCCGCGCAGACGCCCGCGTCGCCTGCCTCGTCCGGACCCGCGCCCCAGGGCATGCCCGCGTGGGGGAGCGGCCCCGATTGGGGTTCCGCGAGTCCTGCGCCTCGTTCGCCCGAGGCCTCCCAGGAACCCGCGCAGCACGCGCCGGGGGAGCGAGCCTCAGGGGGGCGCGGCGAGCGCCCCGCAGGTGATCGAGCTGAGCACCCCGCGAACGAGCGTCCCACGAACGAGCGGTTCGCTCGCGGGCGCGGCGAGCATGCCTCGAGCGACCAGCACGAGTGGGGGCGCAGCGAGCGCTACGATCAGCAGGGTGGCGCACGCCAGGGCGAACGTGCTCCGGCGCAGCATTCGGGCGGCCAGGCCACGCGCCAGCAGGGCCGTCTCGAGGTCCCCGAAGGCCGCAAGGCCCCCGCGCAGCGCTCCGCCCAGCAGCGACCCGACGCGCGCAGCCACGAACCGCTGCGCCGGGAAGCTCACGACCAGGAACGAGCGCACCGTGACACTTCGGCCTCCCCGACCCCCGGAGGCCGCGAGGCCGACATGCTGCGCGGACGATGGAACGAGGTCGTCGAACGACTGTCCTCTATCAGCCGCGTCACCTGGTCGATGGTCGGCGGCAACGCGCAGCTCGGAGCCGTGGATGGATCCGCCGTGGTGCTGCTCTTTCCCGTCGAGGCCATGGTCAGCGCATTCTCGCGCGGCCCCCGCGCTGCTGACGTTGAGAAGGCCATCCGCGAGGTCACCGGCCTGACCGTCACCGTGTCCGCGCAGGTGGGGCAGGCCTCGGGTGGCCCGGCAACGACGGGTCCGTCGGCGCAGGCATCGCGTTCGGGCGGTCAACCGCGTCAGCCCCAGCGCGGAGGATGGGTCTCGGAGCCGCCCCCTTTTGACGAGGCCGCCGCGCAGGCGGCATACCACGAGGACCCCGCGCCCGACAACGACGGCGGATGGCCCGAACCCGCGCGAGCACCGGAACCTGCTCGCACGCCGGAACGCGCACCGGAGGAGTCGGCCTGGCCGGCGACCGCGACGGTGATGCCTCTGCGCCGAGCGACGCCGCGTTCAGAAGAACAACGCTGGCAGGACACGCCCGATACGTTGAGCGGGCCCGACTCGTACGAGAGAGCGTCGACGCCCGAGAAATCCGCTGCGCCCGCGCATCTGGTGCTGCCCGAAAGGGCCGCCCAAGCCATCGCACAGGCCCCTGCCCACGACGAACACCCGGGTGCTGCCACGACGACAGCACCGGTCGCGCCACGCAAGCACTCCTTCACGGTCTTCACCTACCCTGGCGACCCGGAGCCCGCTGACGAAGCGTCGGTCGCACCCGCGCAGGCTGACAGCGCGGCCCCGGCCTCGTCCCCCGTCTTTGACGATGCGCCCATCGAGTCCGACGCCTACGCGCCGACCACGCCGACGGGGTGGGGCGACCCGGCTGCGATCCCCGGAGGCGCGCCCGTCTCCTTCGACGATGGCGCGGATCAGTGGACACCGCCGAGGCCGGAGGAACCGACGAACAGCGCTCCCCCGACCCTGCAAGATACTGCCCAGCAGGAAGCGTCCTCGCAGGAATGGGCGGCGCAGGGAGCCGACGCGTCGGGATGGGCATCGCAGGACTGGTCACCGCAGGCCCCGCAGGAACCCACTGAGCAGGCCGCTGCCTCGCAGACCCCCTCGTGGCTGGCAGCCGCACCCGAGCCGATGCGCCCGGCTGCCTCGGATTCTCAGGTTGCCGACGCCGACGTGCCCGCCCAACCGGGTCCCGGTAAGCTCCTCACCGGTCGCGCCGCCGCCGAGGCCGCCCTGCGCGAGAAGGCCCAGCGCGAAGCCACCGTCGCCTCGACCCGCACTCACGCGGCCGACGACGACAGCGCCAGCATCGATGACGAAAACATTGAACACTCGCAGACGATCGGCCTGGCAGCGGTCCTGGAGATCCTCGGCGGACGGGTCATCGAAGAGAAGATGACCGAGGGAGGATACTGACATGTACGACGGTGCCCTGGCCGACCTCATCGACCAGTTCGGACAACTGCCCGGCATCGGCCCGAAGTCCGCGCAGCGCATGGCCATGCACGTCCTGGACGCGGAGCCCGATGAGGTCGCGCGCCTCGTTGACGCGATCAACGCCGTGCGTGGGCGCGTGCGCCACTGCGACATCTGCGGCAATCTCACGGAAGAGGACCAGTGCTCCATCTGCCGCGACGTGCGCCGCGACCCCAGCACGATCTGTGTCGTCCAGGAGCCCAAGGACATCCAGGCGATCGAGGGCGCGCGCGTGTTCCGCGGGCGCTACCACGTCCTCGGAGGCGTCATCGACCCGATCCACGGGGTGGGGCCGGACCAGCTGAACATCGCCTCGCTCATGAGCCGCCTCGCCGACGGGACGGTCACCGAGGTCATCCTGGCGACCAACCCGAACGTCGAGGGCGAGGCGACGGCTGCCTACCTCGCGCGCATGCTCTCCACGATGGGCGTTGAGACCTCGCGCCTGGCGATGGGCCTGCCCATGGGCGGCGACCTGGAGTACGCGGACTCGGTGACGCTGGGCCGCGCGCTCGAGGGGCGTCGCCGCCTCTGATCCGTTATCGACGAGGCCGGGGCTGCCTCACGCTCACGCCGCGCGCAGGGGGGCGGTGTCTCGGGCGACGGAGCGCAGCGTAGCGGTGCCCGCGATCTGCGCTGTTTGTCGCCTCCCAGGACGTGTGTTCTGTTCTCGGTGACGCACGTGTGACACAATCGTAGGTACCGCGCTGCGAGAAGACGAGGAGGCCGTGATGGTGACCCAGGCGAATGGCGGGGTGCCCCGTGTGCTCGTTGTTGACGACGAAGCGATGCTGGCGGACTTGCTCGCGCAGGCCCTGCGGCACGAGGGTTGGGAGACAGCTACGGCTAAGGACGGGTTGGATGCGCTGGCGAAGGCGTCGAGCTTCCACCCGGACATCGTGATCCTGGACGTGCAGATGCCGCGCATGGACGGCCTGGAGACGCTGGAGCGTCTGCGTGCTCGTGATCCGGAGCTGCCGGTCCTCTTCCTCACTGCGCGTGACGCGGTCGCTGATCGCGTGCGGGGGTTGCGCGCTGGCGCGGACGACTACGTGACGAAGCCCTTCGACTTGGACGAGGTGGCTGCCCGCGTGGAGGCTCTGCTGCGCCGCGCGGGACGCACCCAGCAGACGGTGTCAGCGGTGCTGAAGGTTGCGGACTTGACCCTGGATGTGGACTCCCATGACGTGCGTCGCGGCGGGGAAGAGATCACGTTAACGAACACTGAGTTCGAATTGCTCCGGTATCTGATGGAAAACGTCGGAATTGTCCTATCGAAGCAGAAGATCCTGGATGCCGTGTGGAGCTACGACTTCGGCGGTCAGGTGAACGTCGTCGAACTCTACATCTCCTACCTGCGCAAGAAGATTGACGCGGATCGTCCGGCCCTCATTCGCACGGTTCGAGGTGCCGGCTACATCCTGCGGGAATCCCAGTGACGAGGCGTCCTTCCTTGGCCGGGCGGCTGTCGCGCGCGCTCGCCGCGTGCGTCGCGCTCGCGCTCATTGTCATGGTGGTGGCGTCCACGCTGGTCATGCGCTCCTGGATGCTGGCCAATATGGACTCCGAACTGCATCGTCTCTCGCAGCGCGCCGGTGAGCGCCTGGACGTCGCGGATGCGCCGGACGAGGAGGTGGACACGGACGATGAGGCCGACGACGATTCCGACGATGATTCCGACGATGACGGTGCCCGCACGACCCCGCAGCCGAGCGGCCGTGCTCCTCGTTCCGCCGGGCCGCTAGTTCCCGGAGGGCCTAAGGGCCCCGGGTTCGGCGGCTCCGGCATTGCCGAGGGCACTCTCCAGTACGTGAGCGAGGATGGGGAGTCGGCTGGAGCAGTTGTCTCAAACTTTTCAGTGACCTACCTGAATACGCCGGCTCTGGCGATTCTGGCTGCTGTCCCCGCGGATGGGGGTATGCACACCGTGCGCCTGAAGGGAATGGGAACGTTCCGCGTGACCGCGCGCGTGGTTGAGGGGAAGACCGTGCTTGTTGGCATCCCGATGGACAGCATTGATGATGTGGTCCTGATGCTCGTCGGGGTCGAGGTAGGTCTGTCCCTCGTCGTCGCGATTGCGGCTGGGTTCGCAGGGCGCGTGTGGGTGCGCCGCGAGCTGCGCCCGCTCGGCGTCGTGCGTGCGGCGGCTGCGGATATCGCGAGCCGTGACCTCGCCGATGAATCGGAAAACTTGACGCGGGTCGGCGAGGAAGCGACCGCCGGCCCCGTCGAGGTCGCGGACGTCGCGGGTGCCCTCAACTCGATGATCGACGCCGTTGAGGATGGCATGGAACGTCGCGCCCGCAGCGAGGCGAAGCTCCGTCAGTTCGTCGCCGACGCCTCGCATGAGCTGCGTACGCCGCTCGCATCGGTTCAGGGATACGCGCAGCTCGCGCGCCGCGACATCGACGAGGCCTCCCGCACTCAGGCGCTCGAGCGTATCTCCTCGGAGGGGGCGCGCATGGCCGCCCTCGTGGAGGAGATGCTGACGCTCGCGCGACTGGACGGCAATCGAGCTCTCACGTGTGATCGCGTCGACGTCATCCCGTTGATACTGGACGCCCTGTCCGACGCGCACGTGGTCGCCCCCGACCATGCGTGGGAGCTCGGGGAAGCTGTGGATGCCCCGGTCCTCGGCGACGAGTCCGCCCTGCGTCAGATCCTCACGAACCTCCTGGCCAACGCTCGTGTCCACACGCCCGCGGGTACGCGAGTCATCGTCTCTATCCTCCGGAGCCGGGACGAGGCCGTGGCCGCCTCCGCTGCTCCCCGCGGTCCCGCGAAGGGAGGGGGGAGTGCGACGGGTGCCCAGGCCTCGTCGATGATCACGATCCGTGTGGCCGATGACGGACCCGGCATCCCGGCTGACATTCGCGACCGCGTGTTCGACCGTTTCGTGCGCGGTGACTCCTCGCGCACGCGCGACGGGCGCGGCTCGTCGGGTTTGGGCATGTCGATTGTCGAGTCCTTGGCGCGCGCCATGGGCGGGTCGGTGCGGCTGGTTGACAGCGAGAAGGGAACTGTCATCGACGTGACACTGCCCGCGGCGTAAAGTGAGCACGAGTGGGTGTGCACCGCCCGGCGTGCCCCGGACTCGTGCCGCTTTCTGAGGTCCCGCGAGACGGAATCGGACCACCTGACTGGCCCCGACCTCGTCCATTGTGTGTGCCTGCTCGCAGTCGCGCGTTCAATGTCACCCCCGTTTACCCGTTCATATACCGGAAGTTCCCAGCGGGAACGCGCGAGCGCCGTAGGATTGACACGGTGGCGTGCGCCACCCGAATATGTGCAGACCTGCATATACCGACAGAAATGAGGGTCCAGTGGCACTGATCGTGCAAAAGTACGGCGGTTCTTCCGTCGCCGACACCGAAGCCATAAAGCGCGTCGCCCAGCGCATCGTGGACACGCACAACGCGGGACACCGCGTCGTCGTGGTCGTATCGGCCATGGGCGACACGACGGACGACCTGCTCGACTCGGCGGCCGCCCTCACGGACAACCCGCCCGAGCGTGAAATGGACATCCTCCTGTCCGCAGGTGAGCGTATCTCCATGGCGCTGCTGGCCATGGCCGTCAACGAACTAGGTGTCGAGGCCCGCGCCTACACCGGCGCGCAGGCTGGCATTAAGACCGACAGCCACTTCGGTGCCGCCCAGATCATCGGCATGGTCCCCGAGCGCGTCGCCCGCGCCGTCAAAGACGGCCAGGTCGCCATCGTCGCCGGATTCCAAGGCATCTCCAAGGACGACGACGTGACAACGCTCGGCCGCGGCGGCTCCGACACAACCGCCGTCGCCCTCGCCGCAGCCCTCCACGCCGACGTGTGCGAAATCTACACGGACGTCGACGGCCTCTTCTCCGCCGACCCACGCATCGTCCCCAGGGCCCACCGCCTGCGCACCCTCACCCAGGAAGAAACCCTGGAAATGGCCGCTCACGGTGCCAAGATCCTCCACCTGCGGGCCGTCGAATTCGCCCGCCGCTACGGGGTCCCCCTCCACGTGCGCTCCTCGTTCTCCGAAAAGAACGGCACCTGGATCTCCGACGCCCCCGCAAACCCCGAACTCAAGGGCCTCGTGCCCGACGCCGCCCTGAAGTCCCCAGAGGAAAACGCCATGGAAAAGCCCGTCATCTCCGGCATCGCTCACGATCGCTCGCAGGACAAGATCACCGTCACCGACGTGCCGAACAGCCCCGGCGTCGCCGCCCGCGTCTTCGCCGTCGTCGCCGAGGTCGGCGCCAACATCGATATGATCGTCCAGAACCTGCCGATCTCCGACCCCACGAAGGCCAACATCACCTTCACCCTGCCCGAAGGCGACGCGCAGAAGGCCCTCGACGCCCTCGAGGCCCACCGCGACGAAATCGGCTTCAACGAGCTGCGCTACAACCCCAACATCGGCAAGCTCAGCCTCGTCGGCGTCGGCATGCGCACCAACCCCGGTGTCTCCGCGCGCCTCTTTTCCGCCCTGTCCGATGCGGGCATCAACATCGACCTGATCTCGACCTCCGAGATCCGCATCTCCGTCGTCACCCGCCTCGACGACCTCGACCGCGCCGTGAAGGCAGTCCACACCGCCTTCGGCCTCGACGCCTCCGAAACCGAGGCCGTCGTCTACGGCGGCACCGGCCGCTGATCGTTCATCGACGAGGCCCGGGCCGGCCCCGCTGTTTCTGCGCGGTTCCGGTGCTCCCAGTGAGCGTGGTCGGCCTCGTCCCCATAGATTTCACCCAGCGTTCGCCCCGTCGTATGGGCGCGCGCACCAACACAAGGAGAACACCATGAGTGGTTTCAATGTTGCCGTCGTCGGTGCCACCGGCCAGGTTGGCCGAGTCATGCGCACCCTGCTGGAGGAGCGGGGTTTCCCGGTCGAGACGATTCGTTTCTTCTCGTCCTCTCGCTCGGCGGGCACGACCCTGCCGTGGAAGGGACAGGACATCGTCGTCGAAGATGTGGCGACGGCGGACTACTCGGGCATTGACATCGCCGTGTTCTCCGCGGGTGCCACCGCCTCGCGCGAGTACGCCCCCAAGTTCGCGGCTGCCGGCGCGGTCGTTGTCGACAACTCCTCCGCGTGGCGCAAGGACCCCGAGGTCCCGCTCGTCGTCTCCGAGGTCAACCCCGACGACGTCGACAACCGCCCCAAGGGCATCATCGCGAACCCCAACTGCACGACCATGGCCGCCATGCCCGTCCTCAAGCCCCTCGTCGAGGCCGCCGGCGGCATCAAGCGCCTCTTCGTGTCCTCCTACCAGGCCGTCTCCGGGTCGGGTCGCGCCGGCGTCGCCGAGCTGACCGGCCAGATCGAAGCCGGCGTTAAGCAGGACCTTCCGGCCCTCGCCCTTGACGGCCGCGCCGTCACCCTCCCCGAACCAGGCGTGTACGTTGCACCCATCGCCTTCGACGTCGTGCCGCTCGCCGGCTCCATCGTCGACGATGGCTCCGAAGAGACCGATGAGGAGCAGAAGCTGCGCAACGAGTCGCGCCGCATCCTGCACACCCCCGACCTGGCCGTGTCCGGCACCTGCGTGCGTGTCCCCGTCTACACGGGCCACACCCTGACCATCCACGCCGAGTTCGCCGGCGACATCACGCCCGACCAGGCACGCGCCCTGCTGGCCGACGCCCCCGGCGTGCGCGTCGTTGACGTCCCCACCCCGCTCGAGGCCGCCGGCCGCGACGAAGTCCTCGTGGGCCGCATCCGCCAGGATCAGGCGGTTGACGGCAAGCGCGGCCTCATCCTGGTCGTCTCCGGCGACAACCTGCGCAAGGGCGCTGCCCTCAACGCGGTCCAGGTCGCCGAGGTCGTGGCCCAGCGACTGCGCTGAATGCTCGACCTCTCGACCGTGTCGAGTACGAACTAGTTGCGTGAACGCGCGGCGGCCCTGACGGGCTGCCGCGCGTTTTGTTCTGCGGGCCGAACCGCTGTGTGTGCCGGTGGGCGGCGGCCTTCCTGTGTGTGTTGCTTGTGGCGCCGTTGGTGTTGCGGGCGCCGTCGGGTCCGGCCGCCCGCGAGATCGCCACACGCGAGCCTGCGGCTCGGAGTGGTCGATCTCGAAGCCCGCCCGTGCCCTCCGGACCCTCCGGCACCCTCCACACTTGCGGAGGCCGGTCGCTGACGTGTGGCTCGGCGCGTCGTCTCAAAGCCCGGCCAGGCCCTGCCGCTGCCCTTCGGTACCCTTCACATCGGCGGCGTCGTTGCGCCCTTGCCTGCGCGCGCGGATAGGTTGTTACTTCACGGATAGGTTATGAGCATCCGGATAGCTTATTAACCTATCCACATCGTCATAACCTATCCGCGTAGCGGTAACCTATCCGCATCCGCATCCGCATCCGCATCCGCGCCCGCCGCGGGGCATAACAAAACCGCCCGGCGCGCGGCCAGGCGGAAAACGGAGCGGGCGACGGGAATCGAACCCGCCTCTGAAGCTTGGGAAGCTTCCATTCTACCGATGAACTACGCCCGCAATTCATCGTCCCGAAGGAATCGACCTGTCGATCATAGCGTCACGATGGACGGGCACGCAACCGGCGTCTCGCACACAGTGCTGCGCTCGCGACACTCTGTGCTGTGCGATGGCGGTTGTCGCGCTGCTCTCGGCAACAAGGCCGCATCCGCTCATGCGCGCACGCCGGTCCAGCGCGGCGACGGCAGCGCTCACCGCTCCTGCCGCAGCTCACGCCTCGCGGTCCGCTACGAGACGCTTCCGGTTCTGTTGCGTGTGCCGACCGCGGATACACTGAGGATCGCTTGACCGATTGGAGGACCCATGCCTCGTCCCGTGGTGGCCGCAGCCATCGTCGATTCCCTGGAACATCCGACCGTGCTGCTCGCATGCTCGCGCGCGTACCCGCAGGAGCTACGCGGCCAGTTCGAGCTGCCCGGCGGCAAGATCGAAGAAGGTGAGGACGCGGTGGCGGCGCTCGAGCGTGAGATTGCGGAGGAACTCGGCGCGCACCTGCGGGTGGGGGAGCGCGTCTGCCCGGACGGCGGCCTGTGGTGGCCGATTCTGGGCGGGCGCGTCATGGGCGTGTGGCTCGCGGAGGTTGCGCCCAGTTCGCCGGCTCCGCGCGCTGGTACCTCGCACCTGGAGGCGTGCTGGGTGCCGATCTCCGAGTTGGGGGACCTGCCCTGGATCGTCGCGGACCTTCCTATTGTCGAGGCCGTGGCTGCGCGCTGCAGCCGGTGACACGTCGCGCGTCGGCGGGGAGTGGGCGGCCGAGGTGAGCGCGCGTGAGCTGTGTCGGGCGCGCTGAGAGGGCGAGAGATACAGCTTGCGTTGCTTCCGCGGCGCGGGAATGGTGCCCGCCACCATTTGACGACACATGGGGACCGGATGTCAGAATAAGCGCATGCCGAAGATTATTGGCGAGTCCCTCGCCTCCCACCGCGAGCTGACGCGCACCCGCCTGTTCGATGCGCTCGGGTCTCTCATGGCCGAGCAGGCCTTCGAATCCATCACGATGAGTCAGATTGCTGAGCGCGCCGGCGTGGGTCGCACGGCGGTGTACAACCACTTCGCGGACAAGGAAGTGCTGCTGCTCGCCTACATGCGCCAGGTCACCGAGGAGTTCACGCGGGTGCTCACCGCGCGCCTCGAGGCCGA
>FLSE01003915.1_pt1 | contig 12776 bp, 8 predicted proteins | sample 1550461 | NCBI WGS metagenome assembly FLSE01 (sample SAMEA4031758, study PRJEB14383) | metagenome | biome: human; feature: oral; material: saliva | place: Philippines | collected 2014 | reverse complement strand
CCGACTGCGCCGACGAAGAGCGTCTCTGCTCCCGAGTGCGCGGCAGCCGCCGCCTGATTCGCCCCCTTTCCGCCCAGGCCGTAGGTGAGGGAGGAACCCGACAAGGTCTCGCCGGGGGAGGGGAAACGGTCAACGGTGACCGTAATGTCTTGGTTAATGGAACCGACAACAATGACGCGTGCCATGACATCTCCTATGTGACGGATGCTCTATTGTGCCACGTCACAGTCGGTATTTAAAAGCACCTCGGGGCGATTTCGGCATTATTTCAACGATTAAGTGATGCTTAAGTCGTATGCCAGTTTCCTGTGATACTACTAAAGTGACGCTTTATGGTGAACTATCCGCCGTGCGCAATTTCCGATACCTCGTTTCGACACGCCCGGCAGCCCCATCCTACCGCGTCACCACCATCCCCTCCCAGGTGATCCGGGAAGGGGCCACGGCCTCGTCCCCCACGCGCACCACCACACCCGGCGCAGCCGGGATGGACCACCCCGCGCGCGTCCTCCTGCCCCTCCTCGGCATCTACGCGCTCGGCACAGTCTCCCTCCAAGGCTTCAACCTGGTCTACCTGCGAGTCGCCGCCGACATCGGTGCCGGCGACTCCTCCGGCCTCATCACCGCGATCCCCGGCATCGTCCTGGGCGTCGCTTGCTTCCTGTACGGCACCCTCGGCGACTTCGTCCCGCTGCGCCGCATCGTCGACGTCGGCGTCGCACTCATCGTCGCCGGATCGCTGCTCGGCTTTGCCTTCTCCTCCTCCCTGACCGGCATCATCATCGCCCGCGCGCTCCAGACCCTGGGCTACCAGGCCTCCGCCTCCGCCTACATGATCCTGGCCACCGGCATCGCCGACCCCAAACGCCGCAGCCTCTACGTCGGCCTCATGTGCGCCGCCTTCCAAGGCGGAACCGCCATCGGCATGCTATCGGGAGGCCTCCTCGCCGACATCAACTGGGCGATCCTGCTGCTCATCCCCCTCGGTGGCCTCGCCGTCCTGCCCATCATGGGACGCCGCGTGCCCGCCCGCGCCCACACAGGACGCGTCGACGTCGTCGGCCTCGCCATCTTCTCCTCCCTGGCTCTTCTCCTCACCCTGGCGGCCTCCAACCCCCGCTGGTGGCTCATCGGCGGACTCATCCTCGGCGGCGTCATCTTCTGGCGCTACATCGGCCGCGCCCGCGCCCCCTTCATCACCCGCTCCTTCTTCACCAACGTGCCCTGGGCGCGCTCCGTCAGCCTCATCGTCATCATCTACTGCATGAACTTCACGGTCGCCCCCCTCATGAACGGCATCGGTGCCGCCCACTACGGACTCACCCCCGCGCAGGTCTCCGTGCGCCTCCTGCCCGCCTACTGCGTCGCCCTGACCGCCGCCATGAGTTCCGGGGCCGTCATGGCTCGCATCGGGCGCGGCGCCACCGTGCGCGGCTGCGTCAGCCTCATCCTGTCCGGAACCGCCCTGCTTGCCCTCTTCATGAGTTCCGGCCCGTGGGTCATCACCGCCGCCATGTGCCTCATCTACGCCGGCTTCGGCGCACTCTTCACCCCCATCTACGACACCGTCTTCGCCACCGTCGCCCCCGGCCAGAACGGCCGCGCCGTCGCCATGAACGACCTGGCCATGCAGGGCAGCGCCGCCATCGGCATCGGCGTGTTCACCCCCTGGCTGGCCTCCGGCTCCTTCGAATCCATCGCCGTCGTTTGCGTCGGAGCCGCAGCCATCGGCATCCTCGGCGACTGGGCACACGAGGCCCTCTACCGCAGGGGACGCTGAGCCGCGTCGGGTCCGCGTGGCTACCCCGGCCTCGTGAAAGTGCCGATAGCGTAGCCGCGCGCCGACCCGCGTCAACGCGCCCCGTCCTCGTCTTTCCTAGGACAGAACCAGCGCCAACCCGGCGAGAACCGCCCACGCCAGCGTGAAGAAGCCCGTGTTGCGCAACACGACGATGAGCGCCCGGCCCGACGCACCGGTCAGCACCGGCAGGCTCACGCCGACCGCCGGGGCCGCCGTGCCCACGCCCAGCGCGCACGTCGCCAGCGGATGCATGCCCAGGGCAACGCCGAGCGCCACGATCATTCCCACCGGCACCCACGCGCAGGCCGCGAACACCCAGCGCGACGCCCGGTCACCCAGGCGCACGGCGGCCGTCATCTTGCCTGACTCGCGATCCGTCGGAATATCACGAATGTTATTCGCCATGAGCAGCGCCACCGACAGCAAACCCAGCGCCGACGCACACATCCACAGCCACCACGGGGCCACCTGCACCTGCGTCCAAGCCGTGCCCACGCACGCGAGCAGGCCGAAGAACACGAAGACCATCAGCTCGGACAGGCCAATGCCCATGTAGGCGTACGGGTGCTTGCCGCCCGTGTAGAACCACGCGGCCACGACAGCCGCCGCGCCCGCCACGATCAGCCACCACGTGCCCGACAGAGCCACCAGTGCAAGGCCCGCAACGCCGGCCAGCGCGAAGCAGCCCAGCGCCGCAGCCAGCACCGTCTTCGGCGTAGCGAGGCCGCCACCCGTCAGACGCGCCGGACCCTTACGATTGTCATCCGTGCCGCGAATTCCATCCGAATAATCATTCGCGTAATTGACACCCACTTGCAGCGCCAACGCCACCACGAGCGCCAAGGAGGCCCGCACCGCGTCAAACCCGCCCAGATGATGTGCGGCCGCCGACCCGACAATCACGGGTGCAGCGGCAGCGGGCAGGGTGCGCAGGCGAGCGCCTTCAATCCAATCCGTCACGGTAGCCATAGCCACCAGTGTAGTTGGAGCCAGCGCCCGCCCGTCGGACGGGCCAGGAGGGTTAGGTCGGGCCAGGTCGGGCCAGGTTGGGCCGGGTCGGGCCAGGTCGGGTTAGCGCACCCAGTTCCTCTCAGTGGCTGTTGCGGCGTTCGCAGTCGCCATAGCGGCACCGCGGTCAATCTTGTCGAATCCCAGGTACGGCAGCTCCGTCACCGCGACCACGCGGCGCGGTGCCTGCGCGCGCCCAATACGAGCGGCGGCGTGCTCGCGCACCGCGGCACCGAGTTCGGCCATCTCCAAAGAATCCGTCGGCATCTGATTCGGAACGACCAGAGCCGTCACGATCTGACCCCACTTCTCATCCGGGGTGCCCATGATCCACGCGTCTGAAATCCCCTCGTAGGAGCGGACCGCGCGACGTAGAGGACCCGGCGCGATCGACAGGCCGCCCGATGTGATCACGTCGTCCGCGCGCCCGTTCACCTCGACCTTACCCGACGCCCGAATGACGCCCATATCGCCCGAAATCAGCCAACGGTGACCGCCCTCCTCGAAGAATGGGCTCTCCGCGTCCAAGTAGCGCGTCATCAGCGTCGGACCGTTGAATGCCAGGCGGGTACGGCCATCCCAATCGACCGCGCGCACCGTCATGCCGGGCATCGGCTCGCCGTCGTACACGCAGCCGCCCGACGTCTCCGTCATGCCGTAGGTGATGCGCACCTTCAGTCCCGCATTCAAGGCGCGCTCCAGCAGATGCTGGCTGATCGCCGCGCCGCCCACGAGGACCGCCGACAGGGACCGCATCGCGTCCACAACTTCCTCGCCCGCGTCGAGGCACTGGACGAGCTGCGTGGGCACCAGCGATAGGTAACCCGGCATCTCATCCTGCGTGACACCTCTGATAGCGGGGAGGAGGTCACGCGGGTCAAAGCCGTTCGTCGTATCTACGACCTGCGGGTTCGTCTCCGCGACGGCCGCGCGCAAGAGAATCATCGCGCCGGCAATGTGATGCGTCGGCAGCGCCAGAATCCAGCGTCCCGGGCCGCCCAACGCCAGCTCAGTCGCCTTCACCGAGGCCATGAGCGCATCCATCGATAGGCCAACCAGGCGCGGCTTACCCGCACTGGACCCCGACGTCGAAATGACCAGGTCCACGCCATCGAAGAAATGCGGATCGTTCTTGATCTGATTGGCGAGGCCGGGGTAGTCCTCCTCGGGGAACGCCTGCTCAGGCGTCGCCGCAGACCCGCGCAGCGTAGCGGGAGGAACCAGGGCGGGGTCGCGCAAGAAGACAACGGTGTGCGGCGCGGGGTGGTTTGGATCGGCCTGGCGCTCCTCGTAGAGCTCGACCAGCTTATGAATCGACGCGTTAGCCAGGGCGACGGCGCTAATCGCAGTCCCGCCGGGGACGACAAGAATTCGCGGCGCAGTCATGATGTGCCTCCCAAGATCGACAGCGAGCGCAGATATTACAAGGATAAGCGTTTGCGTTGTTGCTGGTGGCAGGCCGCTTCGCGGCAATCATCACGTTTAGTAAACAATTTCTTGATATTCCGGTTATTTTCATGTGGCATACTGCGCAACTGAAAATTCAACAGTCTGCTACCACAAGGGTGCGCGAGGCGTTAGGATGAACACCGATGCTCAAAAATCTTTCCACCAAAACCAGATGGGCGATCGGCGCAGCAAGCGCCCTCGTCCTCCTTGTCGTCTGCGCCATCATCGTATACGCGGCCAACTACTCCGGTCGCGTCCTGCCCGGCACCACCGTTGCCGGGATCTCCGTCGAAGGCATGAGCCGCGACCAGGTCATCTCCGCGGTCACCGCCCGAGCCGACGCCGCCAAGGTGTCTCTCACCGTCGAAGGAAAGACCACCACGGTCTCGCTCAACGAAGCCGGGATCTCCGTCGATGCTGAAGCAACCGCCAACGAGGCCATGAAAGACTCGACCTCCTTACCGTCCTTCATCGGTGCCCTCTTCTCCCGCCGCGCCCTGGAACCCGTGACCACCGTCAGCGAGGACTCCATCAAGAAGCTCACCGCGACCGTGAATTCCACCCTGACCTCGGAAATGAAAGACGCCCAGGTCATCATCGCTCCCGATGAGGAATCCTTCACCGTCACGCCCGCGCAAAACGGCAACGGTATCGCCCGCGATGAGGTCGCCGCCGCCGTCAAGCAGGCCGGCGCCACCCTCGCCTCCGTGTCGCAGAACGTCACCGTTTCACAGATGGAGCCCAGCGTCACCACCGCCGATGCGCAGCAGGCGGCCCAAAAAGGCAACGACCTGCTCGACACCTCGATCGAAATCTCCGACGGCATCGACCTGTTCGTCGCCGAGCGCTCCGACAAGGTGCACTGGGTCGAATTCCTCACCAAGGATGACGGCTCCCTCGACGAACCCTCCATCAGCACCGTCAAGGTCGCTGACTGGGTCAATGCCCTGGCTGCAAAAACCGACGTCAAGGCCGAGAACCGCGTCGAGAACGTCGACTCCTCCGGCAACGTGCTGACCACCGCCCGCGAAGGCAAGAAGGGCCTCAAGACCAACAACACCGAAGAGATCACCAAGGGCGTCGTCAAGGCCATGACCAACGGCACCTCCTACGAGGGTCTGTTCCACTACGACGACATCGAGCCCGGCTCTGAAACCAAGCAGGTCGCCGAAGGTACCGAAAACCTGGTTTACCAGGCCGCTGAAGGCGAAAAGTGGGTCGACATCAATCTCACCGATGCCACCGTCACCCCGTACGTCGGCGGCAAGGTCGCTGGCGGACCCTTCTACATGGTCCCCGGCGCGCCCGATACCCCGACCGTCACTGGCACCTTCCATGTCTACCTCAAGTACGACGTGCAGACCATGCGCGGCGAGAACGCCGACGGCACCAAGTACGAGACCGAAGGCGTCCCGTGGGTCACCTACTTCACCGGCTCCTACGCGATGCACGGTGCCCCTTGGCGCTCCTCCTTCGGATGGAGCGGGTACGGCGGCTCCCACGGTTGCGTCAACATGCCCGTCGATGCTGCCAAGTTCATCTACGACTGGACCGACATGGGCGACACGGTGGTCGTGCACTACTGATCGCCACTGAGCATCTCGCAGCGGGCCGGAACCCTATGGTTCCGGCCCGCTCGCTGCTTTGTCGGGCTGTGTGCGGGCTGTGCGGGTTGTGCGGGGGCTGCGTGGCGTCTCTGTGTAGGGGTGTCTGGCCTGGTGGGGCTAGGGGATGGCTTCGCGGATAGGTTGTGAGCATGCGGATAGGCTATTTTCCTATCCGTGAAGGCATTAACCTATCCGCCTGTTTGTTTCCTATCCGTATCGTTTCGTCGGGGCTGGGGCTTCCTGTCGGGGCATCGCAGTTGTGCTCTCCGGGTTCTGTGGCGCTTTCTGTTCTGGGCGGTGCTGCCCGTGTGGCGGAGGCGCTGGTGCGGTTCCCCAACAATGTTGCGTGTAATTCCTTGATAACTAGTTCAGGCTTCGAAATTATGCCGTTGGAATTGCAGTGCTTGTGGGAAGTGTTGACAAATGGCCGGGGAGAGTTACGTGCGACTTTTATGTGGATGCGACGCGCCTGCGCGGCAGGCGCACACGCGGTAGTCTGCGCGTAACAGCACGGGCGCTGAGCGCCCCTCAACGTATGGCAGGTGTTCCATGTTTTTCCGAGACGATGCGGTGAGCGCGACGGGCAACGGCCTCGGCCCTGACGAGTGGTGGAAGGGCGCGGTCGTCTACCAGATCTACCCGCGCTCCTTCAAAGACTCTAACGGCGACGGCTTCGGTGACCTTGAGGGGATCCGCTCCAAGCTCGACTACCTGAAGGCTCTGGGCGTGGACGTCCTGTGGCTGTCGCCGATCTACGCGTCCCCGCAGGCGGATAATGGCTACGATATCGCCGACTACTACGACATCGACCCCATGTTCGGCACGCTGTCGGACTTCGACCGCCTCCTGGAGGGGGTCCACGAGCGGGGGATGCGCTTCGTTATGGACCTGGTTGTTAACCACTCCTCCGACGAACACCAGTGGTTCGTGGAGTCGCGGTCCTCGCGGGATAACCCGAAGCGTGACTGGTATATCTGGCGGGACCCTCGCCCCGGGTGCGTGGGCGGCGAGGCCGGGGCGCAGCCCAATAATTGGGGCTCCTTCTTCTCTGGCTCGGCCTGGACCTGGGACGAGGCTACGGGTCAGTACTACCTGCACTCGTTCCACAAGAAGCAGCCCGACTTGAACTGGGACAACCCCGAGGTGCGCGCTGCCGTCTACCGCATGATGAACTGGTGGCTCGACCGCGGCGTTGACGGCTTCCGCATGGACGTCATTAACCTGATTTCGAAGGACCCGGGCCTGCCTGACGGCGTCGTCTACCCTGGGCGCGCGTGGGGCGAGGGCTTCCCGCACTTCTCCGAAGGTCCGCATTTGCACGAATACCTCGCCGAGATGCGACGTGAGGTCTTCGATGGGCGCAGCGGCACCATGACGGTCGGGGAGTGCCCCGGCGTGCGCCGCGACAACGTCCTGCTCTTCACGGACCCGGCTCGCCGCGAACTTGACATGGTGTTCCAGTTCGACCACGTCGACCTCGGCCTCGAAGCGGGGAAGTTTCACCCGCGTCCGCTGCGCCCCGGCGAACTCGCCGACTGCCTCACCCAGTGGCAGGAGGCGCAGGGCGAGATCGGCTGGAACAGCCTCTACCTGGACAATCACGACCAGCCGCGCGCCGTCAGCCGCTTCGGCGACGAAGCGTACCGCTATGAGTCGGCAACCGCCTTGGCCACGGCGCTGCACATGCTGCGTGGCACCCCCTACGTCTACCAGGGCGAGGAGCTCGGTATGACCAACGGGGTGTTCCATGGCCTCGACGATTTCCGTGATGTCGAGGCGCTACGCTACTACCACGACGCCGTGGCGGCGGGGGAGAGCCCCGAGGACGTCCTGGCCGGGATGCGCGCCACCGGCCGCGACAACGCACGCACCCCCGTCCAATGGGACGCAAGTGAGCACGCTGGTTTCACGGAGGGAACCCCGTGGATCGGCGTCACCCCGAACTATCGGGACATCAACGCCGCCTCCCAGGTCAGTGAGCCGTCCTCCGTCTACGCCTACTACCGTGCGCTCGCGGATATCCGCCACGGCCTGCCCGTGATCGCCTCCGGGACCTTCGAGAGAATTGCGACCCCCTCGCCCGCGGTCTTCGCCTATCGGCGCACTCTCGACGAGGCCGTGGCCACGATCTTGGTCAACCTTTCCTCGCAGCCCGCATCCCTCGGAGAAGCCGCGCGCGGCGTGGGCGGCGAGCTCATCCTGACCAATCGGGACCTGCCCGAGGCCGAGCGGGGAGTCCCCGAGAGCCTCGGAGAATGGGAGGCGCGCGTCTACCTCGCCTGAGGTGGAGGCCCAGGATCGAAGAGATCCCGGGCCTGTGAGTCGCGGAGTTTCTGTACAGGAACCGCTCTCAGTAGTAGTACGGGTAGTCCTCCCAGCGAGGGGCGCGGTGCTCGAGGAAGGCGTCGCGACCCTCCTGGGCTTCGGCCGTCATGTACGCCATGCGCGTGGCCTCACCCGCGAACACCTGCTGGCCCGCCAGCCCGTCATCGGCCAGATTGAAGGCGAACTTGAGCATGCGGATGGCCTGCGGGGACTTCGTCGCGATGATCGCCGCCCATTCGAGGGCGGTGTCCTCGAGCTGGGCGTGGGGGACCGCGCGGTTGATGACGCCCCACCGCTCGGCAGTTTCGGCGTCGTAGCGCTCGGCCAGGAAGAAGATCTCGCGCGCACGCTTGTCGCCCGCCTGGCGGGCCAGCAGCGCCGAGCCGTAGCCCGCGTCAAAAGACCCCACGTTCGCGTCCGTCTGCATGAAGGCCGCGTGCTCAATGGACGCCACCGACAGGTCCGCCACCACGTTGAGCGAATGCCCGCCGCCCGCGGCCCACCCGGGCACTGCCGCGATGACGACCTTCGGCATCGTGCGGATCAGGCGCTGGACCTCCAGGATGTGCAGGCGACCGGCGCGCGCCGGGTCGATCTGCTCGCGCCGCTGCGCGGTGGCCGCCTCCGGGTCCGCGCCCTCGACCTCGTAGCGGTACCCGTCACGGCCTCGGACCCTCTGATCGCCGCCGGAGCAGAACGAGTACCCGCCGTCGCGCGCCGAGGGGCCGTTGCCGGTCAGGATGACGGCCGCGACCGAGGAGGTCTGGCGCGCGTGGTCGAGCGCGCGGTACAGCTCGTCGACCGTGCCGGGACGAAAAGCGTTACGGATGTCGGGACGGTCGAAGGCGATGCGTACGACCGGCATATCCGCGCCCTCGGGGCGACCGTCCGCCTCGGGGCCGCGCGAAATACCGCGGTGGTAGGTGATGTCGGAAAAGTCGAAGCCCTCGACCTGGCGCCAGCGCGTCGGGTCGAAGGTGTCGGAGACGAAGGGGAGAGCGCTCATATGTCGGATTTTAATGGACGAGGCCGGGGCGGGCTTCCGGCACCGGGCCGCGTCCCGCGGCGGCTGGGGAAAGAGGGCGTGTCCAACCGGGTAGGTGGCCTGCGCGGCTGCGTGTCGTTCCCGGTGGCAAGCTAACCGCATGGAATGAGGGGTGGGGTGGGGGTGTTGAGTCGCTTGTTACTAGTCAGTTCGTGTGTGATGTGTGAGATATCCTTATTTGCCAGGCGTTTGGCAATCCTTGAGAGTCTGTCATTTTCAGATAGTTAGCGCGAAATGTCTGACAACTGCTACTGTGAAGCGGTTGAGCTTGGGGGGCATCATGGGTGACAATATTACCGATATGTAAGGAGTGGTCCGATGAATGCATCGCCGTATGCCACGCTCATGCGCATCCCCATGCGTACGATGAGCCGCCAGACGCGCTACGCCCTCGAAGGCGTCGACGACATTCTCGTGTACAAGGTAGCGATGACCACGCGCTTCCGCGGAGTGACTCGCCGCGAGGGGCTCCTCCTCCATGGTCATGCCGGGTGGGGCGAAGCCGCCCCCTTCTGGAACTACGACGACGCCGAATCTGCGCGTTGGCTGGGTGCCGCCCTCGAATCCGCACGCCGTTTCCCGCCCGTGCCTCGTCGTAAGTACGTACCCGTCAACGTGACGATCCCCGTCATCTCGCCCGAAGAGGCCTACGAGCGCGTCAAGGTGTCCGGCGGCTGCGCGACCGCGAAAATCAAGGTCGCTGAACCCGGTGTGAGCGTGTCGCGCGACTGCGCGCGCATCGCCGCCGTCGCCGACGCGCTGCGTGAAACCGTCGGCGGGCAGGCTATGATCCGCCTCGACGCCAACGGAGCCTGGGAAGTTGACGACGCGCGCGCGGCCATCCCCGCGATGACGGACGCTGCCGGCGTCGTCCCCATCGAATACGTCGAGCAGCCCTGCCTGACCGTCGACGAGCTGGCCGAGGTACGTCGCAGCGTGGACGTGCCCATCGCCGCCGACGAATCCATCCGCCGCGCCGAGGACCCCCTCGAGGTGGCTCGCAAGGAAGCCGCCGACGTCGTCATCATCAAAGTCGCGCCCCTCGGCGGCGTCCGCTCCGCCCTGCGGGTCGCCCGCAAGTGCGGCCTCGGCGTCGTCGTCTCCTCCGCGCTCGAAACCTCCGTGGGCCTGTCCATCGGCGTCGCAGCTGCCGCCGCCGTTCCCGGCGTCCCCCGAGCCGCCGGTCTTGCCACGGCCTCGTTGCTCGTCGGAGACGTCACCACCCCCCTCGTGCCCGAACGAGGCCGACTGCCCGTCGGACGCCTCGCGCCGGACCTGAACCTCATCGGGCGAGGCCCCGAGGACTCCGACCTGGTCAGCCGGTGGGGGATGCGCCTCGAAGGCATGGCCGAGCACCTGGAAGAGGTCTCCCGGTAGGCTGGGCGCATGCCCGCCGTCGATACCGCCCGCGCGATCCTGTCCACTCTGGAAGACCTGGGCCTCACGCACGTCCTGTACTGCCCCGGCTCGCGCAGCGCGCCCTTCGCCTACGCCCTCGAAGCAGGGGCGTTCGGGGGCGACGCGCGTCCCGTCCTCGATGAGCGCAGCGCCGGCTTCGCTGCCGTGGGCCTCGCGCGCACCGGTGCCCTGCCCGCCATCATCGTCACCTCCGGCACCGCCGTCGCTGAACTGACCCCCGCCGTCCTCGAGGCCTCCCACGCGCGCCTCCCCCTCCTCGTCCTGAGCGCCGACCGGCCCGGCGAGCTGCGCGGCGTCGGCGCTTCGCAAGCCACCGCGCAAGCAGGACTCTTCGGCGTCCACGCCCGCGCCAGCATCGACCTGGAACCGCAAGAACCCTCGCGCTCCCTCGTTGGGCAGCTCTCGCGCGCCCTCGCCGCCGCCCTCGGCGCGCCTACCGGAACGCCTGGACCCGTCCAGATCAACGTCGCATTCAGGGATCCGCTCACGCCACAGGGGGTCCGCGTTGGCGCGGAGTCTGACGGCGGATCCGCGCCCGATCCCGCAGACGAGGCCCCGGCCGCGTTCGTTCCGCGCCCCACCCGGGTGCTCCCCGCCAGCCTCGCGCCCGCGCGCTGGGAGGACGTCGTAGGCGAGGCGCGCGCAGGCCTCATCGTCGCCGGTGAAGGTGCCTCGCCGCGGGCCGCGCAGTGGTCGCTGACCTCGGGCTTCCCGCTCCTGGCGGAACCCGCGTCCGGCGCGTGGGCGGGCGGGGGAGTGACCCCCTTCGAGCAGGCCATCGTGTCGTCGCCTCTGGGACGAGAAGTTGACACCGTCGTCGTCACCGGGCGACCCACCCTCTCGCGGCCCATCCACGCGCTGCTCGCCCGTTCCGACGTGCGCGTCATCGTCGTCGACGCCGGCATCCCGTGGGTCGACATCTCCGGCAACGCCTCCATCGTCGTGCCCGCGCTGGCTGCCCCCCGCGTCCCGTCCTGTGAATCCTCGTGGGCCGCGCGCGTGCGCTCCGCCGCCGACGAAGCCGCCTCTCGCATCGACGCCCTTCTGGCCGGCGGGTCCGGGCGCAGCATGCTCGACCTGGCACGGGCCGTCGCTGCGGCCACAATCGGCCCCCTCGTGCTCGGTGCCTCCAACCCCGTGCGTGCCTTCGACCTGGCCGTCGCCTCCCTGAACGGGCGTCACGTCTACTCCAACCGCGGACAAGCCGGCATCGACGGCACCATCGCCACCGCCGTCGGCATCACGCTCGGTCTTGGGGCCTACGCTCACCGCGACGAGGCCTCGGCCCCCCGCTCCGCTCGATGCGGGAAGCACATGGATTCGGATCGGGCAGCGCGCGTCACAGCGGTCATGGGCGACCTGACCCTGAGCCACGATGCATCCTCGCTGGCGCTCGCAGCGGCGACGGGAGCCGACCTCGACATCATCGTCGCCGACGACGAGGGCGGTGGCATCTTCGCCACCCTCGAACACGGCCGCGCCGCCACCCCACAGGCCTACGACCGCTGGTTCGGCGTCGCCCAGGCCGTCAACTACGAGGCGCTCGCGGCTGCCTACCGCATCGGATTCGCGCGGGCGTACGCTCCGAGCGAACTCGCCTCAATCCTTCGTGCCCCGGTAACGGGGCCGCGCCTCATCCACGTGCCCATCGAACGCGCGGCGCACCTGTACGCGCAGGCGCGCAACGCCCTGTGCGAGGCCGAGTTCTGATCCCGGCCGCGCGAATTCCCCGCGCGCGTGTCCACTATTCAGGAAACTCACAGGGGGCTTCCAGTACTCGTTTGAGGAAACGGCTCATACTGGTGAGTAACTAATGAACTGACACCAGAGGAAACCATGACTGAGCCTCGTATTCCCAGACCCGATGAACAGGCCGATCAGGCGGCCAGTGCCGCCCCCAGCTACCCGCAGCGTCCGGCCTCGTCCGCACCTGACACCGACCTGCCCACCGTCGGCGGCACCGCCGCCCAACGTGCCGCGCAGGAGACGCGCGCCGCCACGCCAATTCCAGCGCCGACCGGCGCGGACCTCACGCAGGAGATGCGCACTGCTAACACTCCTCACACCCCAATTCCCGCGCCCCAGGAATCGGCTATGCAGCAGGCGGCGTCGGCACCCCAGG
>FLSE01347863.1_pt1 | contig 12787 bp, 7 predicted proteins | sample 1550461 | NCBI WGS metagenome assembly FLSE01 (sample SAMEA4031758, study PRJEB14383) | metagenome | biome: human; feature: oral; material: saliva | place: Philippines | collected 2014 | reverse complement strand
GTTTGCTGGAAGAAGGTGGTCATGGAAAATCCCCTAAATGTCTTGGTGAGAATTTAGGGGATTTTGGGGAATTTTGCAAAGGTCTCAGATAGTACGGCTATGCGAGGCAACGCCGTACTGGTTTAAAGTCAATCCACTATAAGTCTTTTATTCGAGATTCATGTCCAGTTGAGCAAACCCGCCAAACAAAACAAAAAACCCGCAGCATAGCTGCGGGTTTGATACCTATTTAACACTAAACCAGTATTACCATTCGTAGTTCACGCCTACGTTGTAAGATGCAGAGCCGCCTGAAGAGGTACCCACTGCAAGACCGGCTTTAGCTGCAAAGTTTTCATTGAAGCGGTAGCCTGCACCCACTGCAACTGCGGTGTCAGATTTAAAACCACCCAAAGCAGCGGTAACGTTAAACTTACCAACGCTGTAAGGTTGGAACAGACCGCTGAGGGCTGCTTGTGCAGCCAGACCTTGGCGGGTCTCTTTGCGCAGATTAGCTACGTTTTTGTCCAAGCTGTCGAGGCGTGCTGAATTTTTAGCAATGCCTGCAGCGTGTTGGTTGCTTGCTGTTTGCAGTGTCGCAATATCGGTTTTGTTAGTATCGATTTGCTTAGTATTGGCTACAATTTGTACCGCATTGGTATCGGCACTTTCTTGAGCTTTGGCAGCAGCGGTTTGTGCAGCTTTGGCATGGCTGTCGGCATTTTCGGCAGATTTTTGGGCAACTTCAACAGCACCTTTTGCCGCTTGAGCTGATTTTTGAGCTTCAACAGCTATTGTTCTTACGCTTTCTACAGCAGTCTTATCAGCCTTGGTCTCGATTGCTGCTTTGTTGGCAGCGATCTCTGTGCGACGAGCCTCCAAAGCATCGGCTGCAGCCAAATCTGCTTTTTGCAAAGTAATGATGTCTTCATCTAGGCTGGTGATGGCATTGTTGAAGCCTTCGTTAGCTTCTTTTTGCTCTTCAAGTTTGGCAGTATTTTCAGCGATTGCCGCTTTATTGGCGTCGATGTCTTGACGGTTAGCTTCTAACGCATCGGCTGCAGTTAAGCCTGCTTTTTTCAAAGAAACGATATCTTCATCAATACGGGCAACAGCTGTTGTAGTCGCATCACTCAGACTGGTAACTTCATCACCGATGTCGTTAACTTTTTTGCCCATATCGGCAGTGTATTTTGCCAATTGTTCGAAGTCAGTTTTATCGGCTTTAGTTTCGATTGCTGCTTTATTGGCATCAATTTCTTTACGATTGTCTTCTACAGCTTCTGCAGCAAGCTGCAAGCCCTTCGCCAAGTCAACGATGTCTTTATCTTGGCGAGTGATAGCCGCGCTAGTTGCGTCGCTCAGGGCAGTTACTTCATCACCGATGTCGTTAACTTTTTTGCCCATGTCGGCAGTGTATTTTGCCAATTCTTCGAAGTCAGCTTTATCGGCTTTAGTTTCGATTGCTGCTTTGTTGGCATCAATGTCTTGGCGGTTAACTTCTAAAGCTTCCATCGCAGCTTTACCTGCCGAGGCAAGATCACCGATGTCTTTGTCCAAGCTGGCAATAGCATTGTTGAAGCCTTCGTTAGCTTCTTTTTGCTCTTCTAATGCCGCTTTATTGGCATTTACATCTGCGCTGATGGCATTAACGACTTCAGCGGTTTTCACCAATGCTTCGCTGTTTTCGTTGACGGTTTCAGTCAAGTCACCCAACGCTTCATCGTGTGCAGCTACAACTTCTTTCAAACCCAATCCGCCAAAGCCGTCAGCATCAACATCTGCTTGTGTAGCTTTTTTAGTGGATTTGACGCCATCATCATCAGTCACAACGATTTCATCGCCATCTTTAAAACCGTTGAGTTCTTGTGCGTTTTCGATTGCTGCAAGCGCAGCTTGCTCAGCGGCTTTTTTGGCTCGTTCAGTCTCAGCGGTCAAATCAGCAAAACTTTGGTCATGTTGTGCAACAACTTCTTTCAAGCCCAGGCCTTTGAACTCGTCGGCTTCAACATCTTCTTTGGCCGCTGTTTTGACAGATTTGATACCTTTATCATCGGTAACGACGATTTCATCGCCCTCTGCAAAGCCGTTGAGAGCTTGAGTATTTTCAGCTGCTGCAAGTGCTGATTGTTCTGCAACTTTTCCCAAAGCTTCAGTCAAACCTGCTACGCCTTTGCTTGCCTTGTCAGCTTTTTCGGCAACTGCATCAATTTTAGAAGCGGCATCCACTGCTTTATCGGCGGCGTCCTTGGCTTCTTTTACTTTGCTGTCAACGTTGGCAGAAAGCGCGGTTACTTTGTCTTCGGCGGCTTTGGCAGCGTCTTTGGCATCCGCTGCGTCTTGCGCCAGGCTGTCCACGCGGGTGTTTACTGCGGTTACTTCTTCGCCGATTTCGTCAAATTGGTCGGAAATGTCTTTACCCATATCGGCGACTGATTTATTCAGATTGTTCACCCCTGTGGCAACTTCGGCAATACGAGTACCATTGGTGGTAATGGCAGTTTTCAGTTCTTCGATGGTTTCGTCTTGATCATCTAAAGCAGCCGATGCTTCTTCTGCCAATTTGTCCACGCGGGCATTGACGGCGGTAAGGCCGCCTGCCAAGCCTACACCTTTCAGGCTGTCGGCTGCGATATCTTCATTGGTGGCTTCGCGGACGGTTTTGTTACCATTAGCATCAGTTGTGATGAAATTTGAACCGGAAGCAAAACCATTGATGGTTTGTTCTAACTCTAAGGTTTTCAAAAGCAGAGCATCGCTATCTTTTTTGAAAGTCAGCTTACCGGTACCTTTATCATATGTTGTGCCTTCGCCGAAGACAGTAAAAAACGCTGCTTGACCTTGATCGTCTTTGCCGCCAACCGCTGCTGCAAAGTTTTGTTCAGCCGCTCCCGCTGCGCCGCTTGCTACGGCTGCCGTAACAGCCATGCTCAATACTTTTACATTGAATTTTTTCATGTTTTTTACCTTTGTATGGTGGGTGTAAGGACGTTGATGCTTTTCCGGCGGCTCCCCGTAAACTGTAAAAGGATTATGCCGTTTCGGGCTGGAACTTAATAATCGCCAAGAAAAGTTTCAATGCATATTGTAAAAGTACGAAATTAAAAATCAAGGCTTGTGTCATTTTTTATGGTGAGAACAGGGGTGCATAGGCTGGCATTCTTCGATTTTTTTGAAATGTATTTTGATGCAATAAATGGCAATAGAATAATAAGCATATGAAATATATGATATTTTAATTTGATTTTTTGGTTTTTTTGATAGGTATTACCTTGTTTGGTAGAAAATATTTTAAATTTCTATTCTTATCAATTTGTGGGGAAAAAGCGACGAACGGTATTTTAATTTGATTATTCGGATGCATTTGGCATTTTGCTACTACAAGTAAATGTTTTAATTTTTGTAAAGAATTCTCTTGCGTATGAGGATGATGTACTTGTTGTCGGCAAGGCTCTGGTATTCTGGCATAAGGCTTAAATAGGTTTCAGACGACCCTTTTGCTTTTTATTTATAGGAGTCTGCATAGTGATGGCGATATAGCTTGGAAAACTGGGGCTTTATGGATAACGAAAGCTGCGATTTGCTATAAAATTCCTTTTCTATATTCAGATACGGATAAGCTATGGAAACCGCCCTGCTCCTTGCCGGCAAAATCACCGAGCTGACCCTGATTGTCCTGATGGGCATGGCGTTGGTGAAGTTTAAGCTCCTGAATTCCGAACACAGCCGCACGCTCTCCGTCATCGCGCTCTACCTTATCAGCCCGTCGGTGATGATTCACGCCTTCCAAATCGAGAACACGCCCGACATCATTGACGGATTGAAGCTCTCGGTTGCCCTAGCAGTCGTGTTCCACATCCTGCTGATCGCGCTGGGCAGGCTTTTTAAAACCCTGTTCAAGCTCGACACGCTCGAACACGCCGCCACGGTTTACACCAATTCCGGCAATCTCATCATCCCGCTGGTGATGTCGATTTTCGGACCGCAATGGGTGATTTACACCAGCGGCTTCATCATCGTCCAAATGTTCCTTTTCTGGACACACTTGCGCCTGCTGCTTTGCGGGCGCGGCAATCTTGCGTGGAAAACCGTACTGACCAACATCAACATCCTTTCCATCTTTATCGGCGTGTTCATGTTCGCCTTCCAAATCAAACTGCCGCACATCATCGACAACACGCTCGCCACCGTCGGCAGCATGATAGGCCCGGTCGCCATGCTTGTTGCCGGAATGTTGATTGCCTCGCTGCCGCTCAAAGAAATCGTCCTCTCCAAACGGATTTACCTCGTCGCCCTCCTGCGTCTGATAATTGTCCCGCTGATTCTGCTGGTGTTTGTCAAAGTTTCAGGCATAGCACATCTCGGCGGACACAGCGACACCGTCGTCCTTATCAGCTTCCTCGCCACCGTCAGCCCCGCCGCGTCCACCGTTACCCAAATGGCGATGGTTTATGGTCGGAACGCCCGTAAAGCCAGCGCAATTTACGGCATCACGACGCTGCTGTGCGTCATCACCATGCCGCTGATGATTGCGTTGTATCAAGCGATGGTTTAAAAGGGGAGGGCAAGGCAAGGTCGTCTGAAAGCCTGAATTTGGGCTTTCAGACGACCTTGCCTTTAAAGCAGATATAATTGTTGTTTTCCGTATGCCGCAGAATAATGACCTTCGATGCGGCTGCTTCCTGATTACAGCGTTGTCGAATACCGACATCAGACTTGCGAGGGCGATAAGGTATTTTTCGGGTATCGCTTCAAATTTAAAAGGTCGTCTGAAAACCTAAATTTGAGTTTTCAGACGACCTTTGCTATGTATAGTGGATTAACTTTAAACCAGTACGGCGTTGCCTCGCCTTGCCGTACTATCTGTACTGTCTGCGGCTTCGTCGCCTTGTCCTGATTTAAAGTTAATCCACTATAAATCACATCTGCTTCTGCGGATGAGCTTCGCTCTACTTCGCCATTTCCGCGAACACTTGATGCGCGGTGGCGATGGTTTCGTCAATCAACTCGGGCGTGTGCGCGGCGGAGACGAAGCCCGCTTCGTAGGCGGACGGGCCGAAGGCGGTGTTGCGGTCGAGCATGCCGTGGAAGAAGCGTTTGAAGGCGTCGATATTGGAACGCGCCATGTCGCCGTAGTTTTGCGGGGTGTGTGCGGCGAAATACAGACCGAACATACCGCCCACGCTGTCGGCGGTGAACTCGATGCCGTGTGCTTTGGCGGCGGCGGCAAGCCCGTCGGCGAGGCGGCGGGTCAAAGCGGTCAGGTTTTCGTAAAAGCCTTCGCGTTGGATGATTTCAAGCGTTTTCAAGCCTGCGGCGACGGCAATCGGGTTGCCCGACAATGTGCCTGCCTGATACACGCCGCCCAGCGGGGAAATACATTCCATAATGTCTTTGCGTCCGCCGAACGCGGCAAGCGGCATACCGCCGCCGATGACTTTGCCCATCGTGGTCAGGTCGGGCGTAATGCCGTGCAGCGACTGCGCGCCGCCGAGCGCGACGCGGAAGCCGGTCATCACTTCGTCGTAAATCAACACCGCGCCGTGTTTTTCGGTCAATTCGCGCAGGGCTTTGACGAAGGCTTCAGTCGGGCGGACAAGGTTCATATTGCCGACGAAGGGTTCGAGGATGACGCAGGCAATTTCGTCTCCGTTGCGGGCGAACGCTTCTTCAAGCTGGGCGATGTTGTTGTATTCGAGGACTAAGGTGTGTTTGGTGAAATCGGCGGGAACGCCTGCTGACGACGGATTTCCGAAGGTGAGCAGGCCGCTGCCGGCTTTGACAAGCAGGCTGTCGGAATGGCCGTGGTAGCAGCCTTCGAATTTGATGATTTTGTCGCGTCCGGTAAAGCCGCGGGCGAGGCGGATGGCGGTCATGGTGGCTTCGGTGCCGGAGCTGACGAGGCGCAGCCGTTCGACCGACGGCATGATTTTGGCGATTTCTTCGGCGATGACGATTTCGCCTTCGGTGGGCGCGCCGAACGACAAACCACCCAAGGCGGCTTCGCGCACGGCTTCGATGACTTCGGGGTGCGCGTGTCCGACAATCGCAGGCCCCCACGAACCGACGTAATCGGTGTAGCGCGTGCCGTTTTCGTCCCAAACATACGCGCCTTCGGCTTTTTTGATGAAGCGCGGTACGCCGCCGACGCTGCCAAATGCGCGGACGGGGGAGTTTACGCCGCCGGGGATGATGGCTTTGGCGCGGTCAAACAGGGTTTCGTTACGGTTCATAGCGGATTCTTTCTGAGGTCGTCTGAAAAATAAGCGGTATTTTATCATCAGATTGCCCGCACCAGCCGTTTCAGACGACCCCTCACGCCCAAACCGCCAAGACTTGAACCCCGTATCCGAAAATGAAAATTGTTCTGTAAAAACAATCACTCTGTTCATATTTGAAGCGTTTGTGCTATAATCCGCACCCATTTATACCATAAAGAAAACATCATGTTACGCGGATTCATTTTAATGCTTACCCTTTTGGTTTCCACCGTCTCCTACGCCGCCCAGCGCAAGCTGCCGAGCGATATGGACGCGGCGGTTTTGAAACAGGTCGAACTGCCTTATCTGAAAGTGAGCCGTGGCGGCTTCTCATGGACGCGCCTCTTGACGCTGGGCATTGCCGACGGCAATTCCGCCAAGCTGCAAATCACCCGTTTCACCAAAATCCACGACGAAAACGACCGCTTCATCCCGATGGGGCGGCTGGCGGGCAAAACCGGCAAAACCATCGCGTTCAAACACAACGACACCAACGCCCTCGTGCGCGAAGTGTGGGTTTTGACCGACGACGAAGCCTCCCGTTTTACCGCGCAAAAAGAAGTCCGCGACGAGGTTAAAAAAGACGCGCAATAAGCCGTCGTTTGCCCGTTTCAGACGACCCAAACACACACCGCGTGGTTGGCTGTTGCAGCCGCAGCAGCGCAACCGCGCATTTTTGCGCCCTGACGAATCTGCGTTTCAGACGACCTGTCCACGTTCCAAAGGTCGTCTGAAATAAAGATTTCCATAACAATCAGCCCCGCAATTACGGGCTACCTGAGAAAGACACAAACCATGAAAAAAGTATTTATCCGCACCTTCGGCTGCCAAATGAACGAATACGACAGCGAAAAAATGCTCGCTGTACTCGCCGAAGAAAACGGCGGCATCGAACAAGTAACCGAAGCCGACGAAGCCGACATCATCCTCTTCAACACCTGCTCCGTGCGCGAAAAAGCGCAGGAAAAAGTGTTCTCCGACTTAGGCCGCGTGCGCCCGCTCAAAGAAAAAAATCCCGACCTCATCATCGGCGTTGCCGGCTGCGTCGCCTCCCAAGAAGGCGAAAACATCATCAAACGCGCGCCTTATGTGGACGTCGTCTTCGGCCCGCAAACGCTGCACCGCCTGCCCAAAATGATTGTGGATAAAGAAACCAGCGGCCTGTCGCAAGTCGATATTTCCTTCCCCGAAATCGAAAAATTCGACCACCTGCCGCCCGCCCGCGTCGAAGGCGGCGCAGCATTCGTGTCCATCATGGAAGGCTGTTCCAAATACTGCTCGTTCTGCGTCGTCCCCTACACGCGCGGCGAAGAGTTCTCCCGCCCGCTGAACGACGTCCTGACCGAAATCGCCAACCTTGCCCAACAAGGCGTTAAAGAAATCAACCTCTTGGGACAAAACGTCAACGCCTATCGCGGCGAAATGGAAGACGGTGAAATCTGCGACTTCGCCACCCTGCTGCGCATCGTCCACGAAATCCCCGGCATCGAGCGTATGCGCTTCACCACCAGCCACCCGCGCGAGTTTACCGACTCGATTATCGAGTGCTACCGTGACCTGCCCAAGCTGGTGTCGCACCTGCACCTGCCGATTCAAAGCGGTTCCGACCGCGTATTGAGCGCGATGAAACGCGGCTACACCGCCTTGGAATACAAATCCATCATCCGCAAACTGCGCGCCATCCGCCCCGACTTGTGCCTGAGCAGCGACTTCATCGTCGGCTTCCCCGGCGAAACCGAGCGCGAGTTCGAGCAAACCCTGAAGCTGGTGAAAGACATCGCCTTCGACTTGAGCTTCGTCTTCATTTACAGCCCGCGCCCCGGCACACCCGCCGCCAACCTGCCGGACGACACCCCGCACGCCGAAAAAGTGCGCCGCCTCGAAGCCCTGAACGAAGTCATCGAAGCCGAAACCGCCCGAATCAACCAAACCATGATCGGCACCGTACAACGCTGTCTGGTCGAAGGCATCTCCAAAAAAGACCCCGACCAGCTTCAAGCCCGTACCGCCAACAACCGCGTGGTCAATTTCACCGGCACGCCCGATATGATCAACCAAATGATCGATTTGGAAATCACCGAAGCCTACACCTTCTCCCTGCGCGGCAAACCGGTCGAAGCGTAAAGCCGTTCCGTCATAGAAAAGGTCGTCTGAAAACCTGTATCTTGGTTTTCAGACGACCTTTTTTCAGACGATCTGAGAGTCTGTCGATATTCAATAATTTCTGTATCTTTTTGTTCTTAAAGCGGCATCTTCTGCGTTGGAAATTCTTGCAAGGTATTCAATCTTGTTGCGGTTTCCAGCTTGATTTTGCCGCTTTTCAAACAAAAATCCACTTCGAAAATCAAATGTCGGCAGCACTTAAGCGTAATGTCGCTCTTCGCCTTTGCCGTCCACATTCTCGGCGCAGCGTTTGCAGATGGTTTCATGACCTGCGACGGAGCCGATGTCGTAGGTGTAGTGCCAGCAGCGTTCGCATTTTTCGCCGTCGCTGGCTTTGGCGGTAACGGCGAGTTCGCTGCCGGTTTTGACGTCGACTTTGGATACCAAGAGGGCAAAGCGCAATTCTTCGCCCAAGGCGTTCAGGTAGTCGGCGGTGGCTTCCGGTGCGGTGATTTCGGCTTCCGCCTGCAAGGACGAACCGACGGTTTTGTCGGTGCGCAAAGGCTCGATGGCGGCGGTTACGGCTTCGCGGGCTTCGCGGACTGCCGTCCATTTTTTCACCAGTTCGGCTTCGGCTTTTTCGTTGATGGGCGGGAACTCGTGCCAGGTGTGGAAGAGGACGCTGTCTTCTTCGCCGCCGCCGATGATGTCCCACGCTTCTTCGCCGGTGAAGCACAAAATCGGTGCAATCAAGAGAACCAGGCTGCGCGTGATGTGATACAGGGCGGTTTGCGCGCTGCGGCGGGCGTGGCTGTCGGCTTTGGTGGTGTAGAGGCGGTCTTTCAGGATGTCGAGGTAGAACGCGCCCAAGTCTTCCGAGCAGAAGGCGACGATGTCTTTCACGGCGAAGTGGAAGGCATAGCGCGGATAGAAGTCGCCCGCCAAACGCTCTTGCAGTTGGCGCGCCAACACTAAGGCGTAGCGGTCGATTTCGACCATGTCTGCCTGCGGTACGGTGTGTTCGAACGGGTCGAAATCGCTGAGGTTGGCAAACAGGAAGCTCAAGGTGTTGCGGATGCGGCGGTAGCTTTCGGTGACGCGTTTGAGGATTTCTTTGGAAATCGCCAATTCGCCGCTGTAATCGGTGGATGCCGCCCACAGGCGCAGGATGTCTGCGCCGAATTCGTTATAGACTTCTTGCGGCGCGACGACGTTGCCGATGGATTTCGACATTTTGCGGCCGTTTTGGTCAACCACGAAACCGTGGGTCAGAAGCTGTTTGTACGGGGCGCGCCCCATGGATGAGGCGCAGCCGGTCAGCATGGAGGATTGGAACCAGCCGCGGTGTTGGTCGCTGCCTTCGAGGTAGAGGTCGGCGGGCCAGTCCAATTCTTCGCGTTGTTTTAAGACGGAATAATGGGTCGAGCCGGAGTCGAACCATACGTCCATCGTGTCGGAAAGTTTGTCGTAGTTTTCGCAATCTTCCGCGCTCAATAATTCGCTTTTATCGAGGGAGAACCATGCTTCAATGCCTTTTTCTTCGATTTTCAGGGCGACTTTTTCCAAAAGCTCGGCGGAGTTTGGATGCAGCTCGCCCGTTTCTTTGTGGACGAAGAAGGTCATCGGCGTGCCCCAGTAGCGTTGGCGCGAAACGACCCAGTCTGGGCGGCCTTCGATCATGGCTTCGAGGCGCGCGCGACCCCAAGACGGGAAGAACTCGGTGTCGTCTACGGCTTTGATGGCTTTGTCGCGCAGGGTCTTGCCGTCGCTGCCGGCTTTGTCCATGCCGACAAACCATTGACCTGTCGCGCGGTAAATCAGCGGGGTTTTGTGGCGCCAGCAGTGGGCGTAGCTGTGTTCGATTTTGCTGCTTGCCAAGAGGTTGCCGGTTTCTTCCAGCCATTGCAGGATGACGGGATTCGCCTCCCAAACGCTCATGCCTGCGACGCGCGGCGTTTCGCTGATGTATTTGCCTTCGGCGTTGACGGGGTTGTAAAGCTCGATGCCGTATTTGTTGCAGACGGCGTAGTCTTCCAAACCGTGCGCGGGGGCGGTGTGCACCAAACCCGTACCGGCGTCGGTGGTAACGTGTTCGCCGTTGAGCATGGGAATATCGCGTTCGAGGAACGGATGGTTCATGTGCAGGTTTTCCAGCTTGTCGCCGGTGGTTTCTGCCAATACTTTCAGGTCGTCTGAAGTAAAACCGTAGCGTTTGAGCGTGTCTTCCGCCAAATCTTTCGCCAATACCAATTTGCCTTTGGGCGTATCAATCAGTTGGTAAACCACGTCCGCACCCGCAGACACGGCTTGGCTTGCGGGCAACGTCCAAGGCGTGGTCGTCCAGATGACGGCAAACGCTTTGCCTTCGATACCTGCCAAGCCGAATGCGGCGGCAAGCGCGGCGGTGTCTTTAAACGGATAGGCAACGTCAATCGCAGGCGATACTTTGTCTTTGTATTCCACTTCCGCTTCCGCCAGCGAAGAGCCGCAGTCCAAGCAGAATTGAACCGGTTTTGCGCCGCGGTAGAGATAGCCCGATTTGTAGATTTCGCCGAGCATACGCACGGTATCCGCTTCGGTTTTGAAATCCATGGTCAGGTAAGGATTGTCCCAGTCGCCCAACACGCCCAGACGGATAAAGTCTTTTTTCTGACGGGCAATCTGTTCGGCGGCGTATTCGCGGCACAATTCGCGGAAACGCGCTTTGGGCATGTCTTTGCCGTGCAGCTTTTCCACCATCACTTCGATGGGCAGGCCGTGGCAGTCCCAGCCCGGCACATAAGGCGCGTCGAAACCGGCTTGGGTTTTGCTGCGGATAATGATGTCTTTGAGGATTTTGTTGACGGCATGACCGATGTGGATGTCGCCGTTGGCGTACGGCGGGCCGTCGTGCAGGATGAATTTCGGACGGCCTTTGGCGATTTCGCGCAGTTTTTGATAGCGTTTGTGCTCGTACCAGCTTTTCAGCCACGCAGGCTCGCGCTTGGCGAGGTTGCCGCGCATCGGAAACGGGCTTTCGAGCAGGTTTACGGTTTTGCTGTAATCGGTCATGTTGTGATTCTCTATGGTTTCGGTATTTCGGTTTCAGACGACGTTTCGCTAAGGTCGTCTGAAAAAATGCAAAGGGCTATTGTAGCCGAATTGTATTGTTTTTATAAGGGGTTTAGACGAAAGGTTGGGGCTTGGCGCAAGGGTGGGGGGAGTCGGGTTTGCCGTAAATTTTGCGGTTTGACGGATTCACATTAAACCGAGGTGGCATTGTCTCGATTTGCTTTGATTTTTCGTTACTTTTTAATGAAGGTTGACCGTAAATTGAAATAAAATGATAATTCGTATCATTAACTTTCTAAATTTCTTCCTCGACGACGCCAAACTCGCCGACCTTTGGTTCGTCCACCGGCCGGGCAGCAACGGCATTGTCCACAGCATCGAGGCCTATGACGACCGCCGCAATTTGGTGCTGCAACTGTTTGGCAGACCTGCCGATGCGGAAGCGGAATCCGAAGCGTGGCGCGCGCTGATTGCCGAAGTGCGCCAAACATACGGGCTGTAATCTTTTTTAAATCCACACCTCGTCTGAAACCCCGTTTTATAGTGGATTAAATTTAAATCAGGACAAGGCGACGAAGCCGCAGACAGTACAGATAGTACGGCAAGGCGAGGCAACGCCGTACTGGTTTAAAGTTAATCCACTATAGGTTTTCAGACGACCTCCAAACCCCGCAAACCATACGGAAACATCATGAAAAAAACCATCATCGCCGCCGTCCTGACCCTGCTTGCCGCCCATGCCGCCGCGCAGCGCGTCGTGATCCTGACGCCCGACGTTGCCGACATCGCCGCCAAACTCGGTGCGGATAAAGAAGTTGTCGGCATACACGAGTTCAACCGCAACCCCGCCTATAAAAACACGCCGTCCATCGGCTTTTACCGCAATTTCTCCGCCGAACCCATCATCGCCAAAAAGCCTGATTTGGTCATCGGAAGCTGGATGGCGAAACCTGACGGTATTTACGCCCAACTCAGCCGCGCCGGTGTCAAAGCGGAAAACGTCAATTCAAACGAAACGCTGGAGCAATACCAGCAAAGTTTCGCCCGCATCGGCAAATTGTTGGGCAAGGAAAAGCAGGCGCAGGCTTTGGCGCAGCAGTTTAAAAGCAGCATCAAGGCGCAGCCTGCCAACGGCAAACGCTACATCTTGAGCTACGACGGACGTTATGTTGCGGGTAAAAATACTGTCGGCGACGTGCTTATCCGCTTAGCCGGCGGGACGAACGCGGCGGCTTCGGTGGACGGACTCAAACCGTTTTCGCGTGAAGGCTGGCTCAATGCGAAACCCGACGTCATCATCATCGCCAAACACAATGAAAAAGCCCTCGGCGGCCTCGACAAAATCATGACGCGCCCCGAAATCGCTTCCAGCCCCGCCGGGAAAAACAAACGCA
>FLSE01000434.1_pt1 | contig 12820 bp, 10 predicted proteins | sample 1550461 | NCBI WGS metagenome assembly FLSE01 (sample SAMEA4031758, study PRJEB14383) | metagenome | biome: human; feature: oral; material: saliva | place: Philippines | collected 2014 | reverse complement strand
TCTCCTAACATCTGATAACCGCCGCAGATACCTACGATAAAGGCCCCTTTTTTTAAAGCCTTGAAGATTTCCGCTTCCATGCCGCTTTTTCGCACATATTGCAAGTCTTCAAGTGTATTCTTCGTACCCGGTAAAATAATGACATCCGCATCCTTTAATTTTTCGGGCGTATCCGCATAATATAAGCCGATGCCGTCTTCTTGTCCCAGACTGTCGAAATCTGTAAAATTAGAAATTTTCGGTGTCATGACAACGGCAATATTCACATCTTCGTGCGTCACCTGTTGCTTCATATCATGTAAGGACACGGAATCTTCCTCATCGATTCCCATATTTTCTATATAAGGAACGACGCCGATAACAGGCTTTCCCGTCTTTTCTTCCAAGAATCGGACTGCCGGTTCAAAAAGGCTGATATCCCCTCGAAACTTATTAATAACAAGCCCTTTGACAAGCTCCCGTTCTTCCGGCTCGAGCAATGCCAAGGTTCCGACAAGCGCCGCCAGAGATCCGCCCCGGTCTATGTCGGCAACGAGAAATACGGGAGCCTGTAAATACTTGGCTACACGCATATTCACAATATCCGTATCTTTCAGATTTACTTCCGCAGGACTGCCGGCCCCTTCGATAACCAGTATATCGTAAGTATCATCCATGCGAGCCAAAGCCGATTTAACGGCATCAAAAGCCTTCATGCAATACGACAAGTGATATTCGCGAGCCGTCATATTCCCTACAGGAATCCCGTTAATGATGACCTGCGATCGACTGTTTCCTACCGGCTTTAACAAGACGGGATTCATATCCGTTTCAGGAATAAGACCGGCCGCTTCCGCCTGAGCAACCTGGGCTCTACCCATCTCCTTGCCGTCCGGTGTAACATAGGAATTTAAAGCCATGTTTTGTGCTTTAAAAGGAGCTGTATGCATACCTTCACGAGCAAAAATACGGCAAAGAGCTGTCGTTAAAATACTTTTCCCTACATGCGATCCTGTTCCCTGGAACATAATATATGACGCCATTACCGTATCTCCTTTTAAATCACTTTTGATAAATACTGGGACGCCCCTTTACATCGGCACACTTGGTCTTACACCCCGGATGATTGCAGAGCCAGTAAGGGCCATAAGGACCGTCCATACGTACAAATCGACCCGTTTTACACCGCGGACAAGTATAATCGGTGCTTTCATCTACAGCCTTCGGTATAATTTGTTCCGTATACTTACATTTCGGATAAGACGTACAGCCGTAAAATTCACCGTATTTGCCGGCTCGTTTTATCATAACCGAACCGCATCGGGGACACCGCTTTCCTTCCGCATGAGTTTTGACAACACCTTGCCCCGCCTTTTGTATGAGTGTACGCAAAAATTCTACTTGATCTTTCAAAAAAGACTGTAAATCGTCTTTGCCTATACTCATTAAATGAAGCCGTTCTTCCCAAATGGCAGTCTCATCGGGGTAAGCCAATTCATCGGGCAACGCATCAATAAGAATATATGCCGAATCGGCCGGACACAAATACTTTTTCTTACCTTCTTCGTATAAAAACTTGCGACCGATTAATTCATTAATAATCGTCGCCCGCGTCGCTTCCGTACCGATTCCCTGGACTTCTTTGAGTTTCTTTTTCAGACCGTCATCCTTTACGTATTTATAAATTTCTTTCATCGCCGCCAACAAGGTGGATGCCGTAAAGCGCTGAGGCGGCTTCGTTTCTTTCTCTTCTGTTATACCGGACTTATAAAAAACTGTCGTCCCTTTTTTCAGAACCGGCAATTGATCCTTGTCTTCTTCGTTGTCATCACTTTTATCCCGACTATACAGCTCTTTCCACCCGAGAGCGGTAACGGTTTTACCGCGAGCTACGAAATCTTCTTGAGCACAATTAATGATAATGCGCTGACTGTCGTATTCATGAACACCGTAAAACTGGGCAATATAAGCCTGTGCGATAAGAAAATATATATTTTTTTGTATGGGAGTCAAACTGTCATAAGGACAACGAACGGTAGTAGGAATAATGGCATGATGAGCCGTGATTTTGGAGTCGTTCCAAGCCCGGCTTTTTAGGCCCTTATCCGCACCGTTTACCCAATTTTCCAAGTCCGCTTGTCCGGACGACGCCAAATTTTCCAAGATTTTAGGCACATCTCGGCGCTGGTTTAAAGGTAAATATTCACAATCCGAGCGGGGATAGGTTGTAAATTTTCGTTCATACAACTGCTGTGCCGTATCCAATACTTGTTGCGGACTGTAGCCGTATTTCTTGCCTGCCGCGATCTGCAGGGACGAAAGAGAATGCGGCAACCGTTGATTCTCTTTCTTATGTGTCACCTTGCGTTCAGTTACTGTCCCACTAACGGCAGCCTCCGTTTTAGCAAGGATATTTTCCGCCGTCTGTTTATCAATACAGCGTCCTTCCGAATCAAGTCCGCCCTGTGTATCTTTAGCCTGCCACTGAGCTGTTATAGTTCCCGAACCGTAATCAAAATCGGCCTTTACAACATAATAAGTGACGGGAACAAAGTGATCCAGTTCCCTCTGTCGTCTTACGACAAGAGCCAACGTCGGCGTCTTAACGCGGCCAACAGGATAAACGCCCTTATGCCCCTGTCTACGAGCCGCCAATGTATAAGCCCTTGAAAGATTCATCCCCATCAACCAATCGGCACGACTGCGGGCTAAGGCCGAATCCTTCAGCGGCTTAAAATCTCTATTATCCCGTAAATCCGTCAAAGATTCATGAATACTCTTTTCATCGAGGGCATTTAGCAAAATACGCTCTACAGGCTTTGTATTTCCCACGTAATCGAGAATTTCATCTATCAAAAGCTGACCTTCTCTGTCGGGGTCACCGGCATTGACAATGGAATCGGCTTGCTCAATAAGCCCCTTTATAATTTCGAACTGGTCTTTGGCACTCGGAGATACAATGAGTTTCCACGTTTCGGGAATAATGGGTAAATCTTCTGTACGCCAGGTCTTATAAGATTCATTATAGGCATCCGGCTCGGCCTGTTGCAGTACATGCCCGTAAGCCCACGTAACAATACCACCGCCTGTACGAATATATCCGTTTTCTCTTTTTTTCGGGTCGGGAAGACATTTGGCCAGTTCCCGTGCCATGCTCGGCTTTTCCGCTATAAATACCTTCATAAACGAATCTCTCTCTTATCACTCTTTGTCGATTCCGAACGTCTTTACAATATCTTCATACGTAAGCAAGCGTACGAAAACGGGTAAATCCGACAACAAACGACGAGCCTCGACAGCCGTATCTTCCGTAGTACGCAAACAGGCAATTCCCTTCTTGCCGTCTAAGGCCGTCAACACTCCCAAGTGGTCAAGACCTTCCGTTATTCTGTTAACGAGCGTCATTTCGGACGGCTCTACTTGAAAATACACATACTCTTTATATAACACGATTACTTACTTTTCCTTCTCATCATAGCATACGGTTCCAAAGGCACCGCGGTTTTTAAATACACGGTTTCCTGTGCATGTCTGGCTGCCTCTACGGGTTTTCCGTCGCCATCCGTCAAATCCGTGATGGTCATATGCACAACCGGCCCGTGGGGCATTAAAAACTCGACGTCCTGACCGACTTTAAAAAAGTTCCTCTGTTCAATACATGCTCGACCGGACTCTTCATCGTATGACTTTACGAGACCGATAAAATCATGGGTCTGTACATTACTTGATTTAGCATATACTTGGTCATTTTCATCAGGACGACCGAAATAAAATCCCGTCGTATACGGACGATGAGATATTTTTTCCAACTCTTCCAACCATTCAGCACGGACCGAGAAATGTTCCGGATCGGCTTCATACGCATCCATAGCCTCTCTATACGTCTTAATAACGGTAGCTACATAATGCAGACTCTTCATTCGCCCTTCAACCTTTAAGCTTGAAAGTCCCGCTTCATACAAAGCCGGCAAGTGCCCGATAAGACACATGTCCTTTGAGTTCATAATATAGGTTCCCCGTTCGTCTTCCATTACGGGGAAATATTCGCCCGGCCGTTTTTCCTCCACAAGACTGTATTTAAAACGACAACACTGTACGCACTCACCATGGTTGGAATCTCTGTCCTGTGTAAAATAATTACTCAAAAGACAACGTCCCGAATAGGAGATACACATAGCCCCGTGAACAAAACCTTCCAGTTCCATATGCGTTTTTTCATAAATGTCTTTAACGTCCCTAAGCGGAACTTCCCGTGCCAGAACGACACGCTCCGCACCGCACTCTTTCCAAAAGCGGACAGCAGACCAGTTCGTCGTATTAGCCTGTGTCGACACATGAATCGAAAGATTCGGAGCTACTTCCCGACACAATCTGAAAATTCCCGGGTCGGCAATTAAGACGGCATCGACATCAATAGACTCCAAATAGCGTAAATAATCCGGCAAATATTGAAAATCCTCATCTGACGGAAATATGTTGACCGTCACATAAATTTTCTTTCCCAAAGAGTGTGCATATTCTACAGCTTCTTTGATTTGCTCAGGCGTAAAATTATCACTAAAAGCTCGTAAACTGAAGGAAGTTCCTCCTAAGTATGCCGCATCGGCCCCGTATAGGAAAGCCAACTTTAATTTCTCCGGATTTCCCGCCGGTGCCAATAATTCCATTTTTTTCATAGTTACCCCTTCTTCCGTGATACGGTCAATCCGTCACCGTTTTCAAAAACAGCCGTAAAAAAAAGGCTTTCATCTTCGATAAGCCGTGTAAATTCTCGTAGTTTTCGTATAGCCGTACGGTGCTTATGAGGTAAGTATCCGTTCGTATATATCATATCATGGTAGCGTACATTATCAGCTACAATAACGGCTCCTGTAGTCAACCGCGGAAGCAACAACCTTGTCTGTCGGCCGTACTGACCTTTCGGACCGTCAAGAAATACAAAATCCCAGGGTCCTTCAGCATGTTCAATAAATTCCGTGCCGTCCCCGCAAATGCAATGAATACGGTCCTTATAAGGCGAGCGATTTATATACTCTTGTGCTGTTAAGCTTCGTTCTTTTGATAACTCAACAGTCGTAATCACAGCATCATCGTCAAGGCATTGCGCCGTCAGCAATGTCGAATAGCCTATACAAGTACCTATTTCCAGCACATTTTTAGGCTTAGCCATACGCAATATGCGCTGCAGCAAGGGTATTTCCGAATCTCTCAAAATCGGTAACCCTTGCTGAACGCCGTATTCTTTTATTTCATGAAGTAAATTTATCATTGCATGTATTTCCGGACATTTTTCATATGATCTTCATAGGTCATAGCAAAATAATTATGTCCTTCTTTATCGGCTACAAAATATAAATAGCTCGTCGCAGGAGCATTCAAAACAGCCTCCATACTCTTTATCCCGGGGTTACCGATAGGTCCGGGAGGCAAGCCCTCGTAAACATACGTGTTATACGGTGAATCATACATAATCTCATCAAGAGTATACTCATACTTGTGGTCTCCCGAAGCATAGGAAACACTGGCATCCGATTGAAGCTTCATATGACGTTTCAAGCGATTTTGAAAAACCGAGGCGATTAAAGGTCTATCCTCATCATACTTCGCTTCCTTTTCCACCAGCGATGCCAAGGTGACAAATTGATAAATAGACAAATTTCCTTCATCGATTTTCTTACGCATAGACGAAGTCAAACGGGTATCGAAATTTTTCAGCATCATCTGTACCAGTTCCTTAGCCGTTACATCGTGATGAGCATAGTACGTGTCGGGGAACAAAAACCCTTCCGTAACGTACGTAACCTGACGATTCCCCTTCATATAAGGATACAGTAAGGATGCATCGGAGGCGGCCGCTAAAAACTCCTCTTCGGAAATATTGGTCTGTGCCGCAACTACTTTTGCAATTTTGCGAACCGTATATCCTTCGGGGATAACTATCCGATACGAATCGGAAGCACCGCTTGTCAATTTTGTCATAATTTGGTTCATACTCATATGTGAATCGATTTCGTATTCACCAAGTTTCAGTTTCGATGATTGACCCGTAAGGACCATGGCCGCACGAAAAACGGCGGCATTATATATAAGCTCCCGTTCAGACAACTCGTCGGCAATTTCAGTACCCGTCATATCCGCTTTTACTTCAATATAGGCATGTTTTTCAGGCTGCCACACGGTGGGAATAAAGTAAAAGCCCGCCAAAAAAACGGCTACTGCCAGAACCGCCGAAATGACCATATAGACTTTACCCTTATTTGATTTACTTTTTTCTTTTGCTTCTACCGCAAAGGGCTGTGAAGCCGTCTTTTTGTCTTTTTCCATGTGCCCTATTATACATGAAAAACCTGTAGAATAAAAGAAATCCACTATTCTACAGGCTTTACAGGTATATCTCTATTAAATTATTTAGTTCGACGGTGCCCAAGTTCGATTCCGTGCCGCAAGGGATTGGTTATTCCGATTGGCTTCTTGCGTTTTTACTTCCGTATCATACTTACCTTTAGCTTCATCAACAGCTTGCTTCAGGCGTGCATCCGTAATTGCGTCAAGCTTGCCCTTACCTTCTGTTTTAGCATTTTCATAGGCTTTTTCAGCTGCTTTTACTTGAGCCGATAAGTCTTCAAGTATTTCCTGATCTTTCGCATTCCGAATATCCGATTCAAGCGGTACATTCGACTGCTTATGTACATCTACATACACTTCAAAAAGTCGATTCCACGGCAAGGTTACCTCTACAGTCTTGGGATCTACTTCAAGATAGGTCTGGGCATATCTCTGAAGTTCCAACTTGGCAAGACCTTGAAGTTCGCCCATTTCAGTAGGATAATAACGGCGCAATCTACCGGCTTCCATCGATTTTTGCATACGATACAGGTAGTTTCTCACATTGGCTTGATAAGCCCAATTATCGAGATAGTTTGTCGTCAGCATATCTTTATGAGCCGACTCACTCATATATCGTGACAAAATACCTTGAGACAACCCGTAGCCGACGGAATTGCTCGCCGTATTCCAACCGTTATAAGCCGCTACTTTATACATCATTTTATCTTGGTACAAACCGTATACCAAGGTATTATCCGCACCGTTGGAAAAAGCCATGTCGACGATACTTACGGGAATGTCCGCTTTGACGGCAGATTCTATGTGTCCCAAGAATTCTTTCGTCGAATCCAACATAATCGGGAAATTTTCGAAGCTGTTCGATTCTGTCGTCGATGTCGTCAACGGTGTATTGACAGCCAATAACAAGTCGGGCTTTTCCGAATCGGTTACGGTTCCGCCTATAGCTTCAATATGTTCGGCTATAGTCTTACCGATGGCCTGTCCATCATAACTGGGAACCGTCTTTTCTCCCCCGCCCAGGGGGTAAATAACCGTCACCTTAGGGTGATAATTATTGAAATCATTATTGGCTCGTGTGATCAGTAATAACCCGAGCTGGTCAGCTCCCGGGAAGGAACCGAAGGCTGTCTTAGGTACGTCTTTACCGCGCATTTCCAAATACTTGGCCTCCAAAGCCGACTGTGTGTGTGCGGAGTTATCGTCATGACCCAAGCTGAAATAGGTAAATACACCGTTTTTCGCATCATCTATAAGTCTATAGTTAACAGCCATATTCTTTTTGCGACGATTATACCAATCCTGCAAATACTCAAGAGGTACACGACTCATAATTGCAAACCAGTCAGACCGTTCTTCAGGCGTTAACGTTCCCGTATCAGCCTTGTTCTGCAAGGCTGCCAACTGGTAAATATCATTGCCCGTCTGTAAATAATAGTCCGGTTCAACACCCTTTCCGCCGGCCCACGGGCTACGCATAACTGTGCTGAAAACATAAATAGGAGTATGGCCGTACTTGCCATGCAGGGATTCCACATTTTTCAGTCGATTCATAATTGTATTCATATCGAGATTATGCTTACGAGAGTCAACAAGGCCACCGTAAACAAGAGAATCGACGGATAAGACCATGGCATCCGCTTCGGACGCATGTGTTTCTACCCAATTCATTAACTCATCGGGAGAGCCGTGAAAGTTGGATCCCGACAAATATTGGCGAGGCGGGGTCAATACAGTATAACCGGCATCTTCTGCGGTCTTTACAGTATATGCATAATCAACAGGACGATCATCCTGCGGTACATACAAAATCGTTTTGGCATATGCCGAGGTCGACAAGCCCATTAAAACCATAGTGCAAAGAACTGCACTGAAAAACTTATTCAGTCGTTTCACAAAATCACTCCTTACTTACAGCCGAATACTTAGTTATTATACCAAAAAACTGTTACCGAACCAATGAATAGTCATGTCAGCTATATTACCGACTCTTGGAGGATTTTTACAACCACTGTCCCCTTCTCTTTCGCTTCACGTGCGGCATATCCAGTTTAGCTTTAATAGCCACGACACGTGACGAAACAGTTGTGAAAAATGAAATGAGTGCCGCCACGTCTACAGGCCAGTCAAAAATCACCAAAACATAAAGCGTAACCGACCCTAAGAGGGCCGCTGTAGCATAAATGTCATGTACCAATACGGATGGCACCTTACCGGCCAGAACATCGCGAATAACACCGCCGCCTACAGCCGTAATTACTCCCAGCATAATAATAAGAACCCACATATCAGGATTAAAATATAACCCCGACAAGGTTCCCGTAATCGTAAAAGAGGCCAGACCGATAGTATCTCCGGCCAAATAAATATAAGCCGAATGATGCATTACCTTGGAGCGAATATGGGCATCAAAGTACCGGATCATAGCCGTCGTCCCCAGCATGGCGGCAATGATTAAGAAGAAATACAGACTGCTCTGCAAGGCTATGGGAGGCGTATGTCCCAACATGAGGTCACGAATAATACCGCCGCCTATAGCCGTAGAAGCGGCGAGCACAAAAATACCGAACAAATCCATCCGCTTGGATACAGCTACCAGGACTCCTGAAACGGCAAAAGCCAAGGTGCCCATAATATCAAATATATACCACCAAATAGACTCCATTCTTTCGTGTAATCCTTTCACCTTTATACATATATTTCTGTAATGTGTGAAACCATTGTCATATATTATACAAAGATTCAACCTCTATGGCAAAAAAGTCGCTTCAGTTATTTAAAATTGCAATACACCTTCAAGTCTTGTAAAATAAAAAAAATACGCTTCGGAGGCAAAAGATGACAAAAGACGAGTTCTATATGGGAAAAGCTATTGAAGAAGCGAAAAAAGCGGCAGCTATCGGTGAAATTCCTATCGGTGCCGTCATTATTTATAAGAAAAAGGCCATTGCCCATGCCCATAATTTAAGAGAGACTCTCCCATCCGCCACCGCCCATGCGGAAATCCTGGCCATTGAAGAAGCCTGCCGAGTCTTAAACCGCTGGCGTCTGACCGACTGTACCCTGTATGTAACTGCCGAACCTTGTCCCATGTGTGCCGGAGCCGTTGTCAACAGCCGTCTCGATCGCATTGTCTACGGTTGTCCCGACCCGAAAGGCGGCGGCACACGCTCACTCTATACGATTGTAGAAGATGAACGCTTGAATCACAGGGCCCAAGTAACAGCCGGAGTCAGAGCGGACGAGTGTGCCGACTTATTAAAGAAGTTCTTTCAAAAACGGCGTGCCGATAATACAAAAACGGTTTCGGAATAAATTCCGAAACCGTTTTTCCGTTTGTAAAAGATTATGCCAGAATCATTTGGCCGAAATAGGTCACTAAGCCTAAGATAATAATACCGCCTATAAAGTACGGTAAGGCCATTTTCATAATTTCACTTTCCTTGCCTTCTACAGCCGCACCGACTGCCCCGATAGCAATGGCGATACTCTGAGGCGAAAGCATCTTACCTACACCGGCACCGGCAGAGTTGCACGCTGCCAACCAAGCGGCACTGGCTCCGGGAATATCCTGAGCTGCCGCCGTCTGCAAAGGTCCGAAAAGAACATTACTGTTCGTACCCGACCCGGTAATAAATGCCCCCAAGGCACCGGCAATGGGTGCAAAGGCGGGGTAAGCCGTTCCCGTCACGCTGACAAGCATTTTTGCAATACTCATAGTCATGCCGCTATAAGCCATAAGCTTAGCTGTAGCGACAACAGTAATAATCGTAAGGAACGTAAATCGGAGATTGTAAATCGTATCCTTTAACTTACCGAAAATTTCTCCGAACGAAGCGCCCTGATATTTGCCGCCTATAATAGCCGCCAAGAGAATCATAATACCCGGTGTGGCTACCCACATAAAGGTATACGGTTTAGCCCCTGCCCCTGTATAAATAGGAACGGACGTTTTAATCGTGCTGAGAGGCCCGTTAATAAACGGAAAGAGCTTGGACGTAAGAATTAAGAAAACAAAAATCAAAATAAAAATCATAGCCGCTTTAACTCCGGCCCCGGACGAAACGGGTTTCGGTTCAATGTCAAGCGCATATTCGGGATTTTCCGTTTTGAAAATCTTTGCATACAAAACTACAACACCCATAATGATAATAGACGGAACCATTACAGCCAATTCAGGACCGACTGTTGAAGATATAACATACTCGGGAACAAAAAGAGCCAAGCCGGACAAAAGGGTCACTCCGAAAACGCCCTTCAGTGCCTTAACGGAACCGCCGACAACGATAACCACGAAGAAGGGGCATAAAATATCAAGGATTCCGAGCTGCAATGTAATATCCGTAGCTAATCCTACAGGATTCAAATCCGTCAAGCTGGCCAAGGTCGTAGTAGGAATCCCGATGGAACCGAAGGTCGTAGGTACCGTATTGGCAATAAGGCAAGCCAGAATGGATCGTAGCGGATTATATCCCAAGCCGACCATAATGCTGGCCGGAATCGCTACGGCCGTACCGAAGCCGGCCATCCCTTCCATGAAGGCTCCGAACCCCCATGCAATTAACAGGGCCAGAATACGGCTATCCTTGCTGACAGTCGTAAGCATTTGCTTAATAACGTCCATACTCTTCGTATAAACGGTGAGATTATAGGCGAAAATAGCCGCTACAATAACCAATAAAATAGGCCATACGGCTAAAGCCACACCTTCCAGAAAGGCGGTAGCCGCATCCGTACCGGGCATGCCGAAGGCCGCCACGGCAACGACTGCCGAAATAATAACGGCAACGGGGCAGGCTTTATAACCCGGCAGTTTTAAGAACCCCAATGCCACAATGAGCCAAATAATCGGCAATAACGCTAATAATACCATTCTTACATCTCCTTTTATTAATTCTCGCAATGTTATGCGTTATTCACTCATAAGCCATTAAGCGAAAACCAAAATTTAATATTGTTTTATTTCAACACCGCCTTCAATCAAGCCGTCTGTTGAAAGTATCCGTATTAGGTAAACAATACCCAATCCATATTATAATTCAATAACCTTAATGAATAAAGCATTATACTGATTTCGGTTTATTCGTTTCCAAAGATGATAAAACATCATAATAAAACACCGCAAGCCGAAGCCTGCGGTGTTTTTCTAGCCTTCAAGATTTTTTACAAGCAGTTCATTAACCGTTGCCGGATTGGCACGGCCTTTGGTTTCCTTCATAATCTGACCGACCAGGAAACCGATAGCCTTCTTCTTACCCGCCCGATAGTCTTCTACCGATTGAGGATTGGCTGCAATAATCTTTTGTACAATCCCTTCCAACTCGCCGGTATCGCTGATTTGTACCATTCCCTGTTCTTCAACGATAACCTTGGCCGACTTACGCGAAGTCCACATTTCAGGCAAAACCTTCTTAGCAATTTTACCGGAAATAGTGCCCTTCTTAATAAGTTCCAAAAGTTCCGCCAATTGTTGGGGAGAAATAGGCAAGTCCTTAGCGGATACGCCTTCTTCATTCATCTTCTTAGCCATATCGCCTAAAATCCAGTTCGACGCCGTTTTGGCATCGGCACCGGCTGCTACGACGGCTTCAAAATAATCGGCCGTAGCCTTTTCCAAGGTTAACAGGCCCGCATCATACTCGGGAAGTCCCAACTCTTCAATAAAACGAGATCGACGTGCATCGGGCATTTCAGGAAGTTCCTTGCGCACTTCTTCAATCCAGTCTTCGGAAATTTCCAAAGGTATTAAATCCGGTTCCGGGAAGTAGCGATAATCGTTCGATTCTTCTTTTACACGCTGACTGAAAGTGACACCCTTATTTTCGTCCCATCCGCGGGTTTCCTGAACAATCTTACCGCCTTCTTCCAAAATCTGAGCCTGCCGAACGGCTTCATATTCAATACCCTTTTGTACACCCGTAAGGGAATTGATATTCTTGATTTCCGCCTTAGTCCCGAGCTTTTCTTCACCGACAGGGCGTACGGATATATTCGCATCACAACGCATACTGCCTTCTTCAAGACGGCAGTCGGATACTTCCAAATATTGAATAATAGAACGCAGTTTTTCCAAGTATGCACGCGCCTCTTCACCGCTTCGAATATCCGGTTCTGAAACGATTTCCAGTAAAGGCACTCCGGTACGGTTATAGTCAACCTGAGAATAATCGGACGTATTGATAGTCGCACCGCTATGTACGAGCTTGCCCGCATCTTCTTCCATATGAATACGCGTCAAATGAATGCGGCGCTGCTGCCCGTTCACTTCAATATCTACATACCCGTTCAGGCAAATAGGCATATCAAACTGCGAGGTCTGGAAGTTCTTCGGTAAGTCGGGATAGTAATAATTCTTCCTATCGAACTTATTGTGCAGAAGAATATCACAATGCAGGGCCAAGCCGACTTTTATAGCAAAGTGAACCACTTCTTTATTCAAGACGGGTAAGCACCCGGGAAGACCTAAACATACCGGGCAAACATGAGTATTCGGGTC
>FLSE01000523.1_pt1 | contig 12825 bp, 10 predicted proteins | sample 1550461 | NCBI WGS metagenome assembly FLSE01 (sample SAMEA4031758, study PRJEB14383) | metagenome | biome: human; feature: oral; material: saliva | place: Philippines | collected 2014 | reverse complement strand
GCCATTCGTCCCGCTTCAAGCAATTTTCCGGCGGCATTGGCACGGCTTTCCATACTGCCCGCACCGACCGGATCAAGTACCAGGGGAACTCCGTGATCGGTACCTATGGCCGCCACCTTTTCCATGACTTTAAGTCGTTCATCGTCAAGGGTTCCTAAGTTTAATACGGCACCTTTAGCCCGCGTAATCACGTCTTTCGCTTCTACCGGTCTTGTAGCCATAATAGGCTTGGCTCCTAACGCCAAAGTGATATTCGCACAGTCAGTGGCCGTAACATAATTTGTAATCTCATGAATCAACGGTTTCTGTCGCCGTATGTCACACAGAGCCAGTCCGATTTCCTTTAATAAGGTCTCCATATCAGGCCTCTTCCTGTACTTTTACTTTGACAATTATTTTTCGGACAACCGCTCCCTTACCGTCAGGGGCACATAAACACCGATGACCGTCATTGGGATAAAAAACGGCAAAAGTCTTGCGTCTTTCCATCACTACAAAAACATCACTTCCAAGAAACGGACTGAAAAAACGTGCATCTTGCGCCGAACGATCTTCCGTCACCTCTCCCAGACGGCACAAAGGCTGCCATCCTATATATTCACTTCCGTCGACGAGTACCTGAATGTCTATATATCGACTATGGCATTCCGTCTTACGTTCACCTGCCGGAGCCGTCATACTCTCATCAACATTCATATAGTTGCCGTTACCCAAGTCATGTCTGCCCGTTTCCAGCGTATCGAAATCCACATGAGCCAACATTTCGATAAACGGTCTTATATATGCGGGTACATATTGTGCATCTTTCTCCCATTGATCCAGATTGCCGAGAAACATAGTATCTCCTCCTAATTTTATATGTACTTCCGTCTCGTTTTACTTAGTTTACTTATCCCTTTCCACTATCTTCTTCCACTTCCGTACCGGCTCGTTCAAACAAGGCATCGGCAAATTGAGCCGCATCAAAAGGCTGTAAGTCGTCCGCGCCTTCACCGACACCGACCCAGCGAACAGGTACGCCGAGTATCCGTTTTATAGACAATACGATACCGCCCTTGGCCGTTCCGTCCAATTTTGTCAAAACCACGCCCGTAAGAGGCACTACTTCACCGAACAACTTAGCTTGACTGACGGCATTTTGCCCCGTCGTTGCATCCAATACCAAGAATGTTTCGTGCGGAGCTCCTTCAATATTTTTAGCAGCTACACGAGCCATCTTCCGTAACTCTTCCATCAAATTATTTTTCGTATGCAACCGCCCCGCCGTATCTACCAGGAGTATGTCCGCATGACGGGCTTTGGCGGAAGCCGTAGCATCGTAAACCACCGCCGCCGCATCGGCGCCTTCCCGGTGCTTAATGATAGACACGCCTACACGTTGCGCCCAAATAGTCAGCTGATCGGATGCGGCAGCCCGGAAGGTATCTCCGGCGGCAATCATGACGGACTTACCGTGTTCCGTATAGTATTTTGCAAGTTTACCGATAGTTGTCGTCTTACCGACACCGTTTACACCGACTATAAAAATGACCTTCGTCCCTTCCGTATCTTGTTCCGGCTCATCGTTTTCTTCCAATAATTTTACAACGACCTTTTCCAAATACGGTACAACATCGCTTCCGTCTTTAATCTCCTTTGACTTTACGCCCTCTCGAATCTGTTCCAGTAAATAATCGGTCGTTTCAATACCTATGTCGCCTGTGAGCATAACCGCTTCCAAGTCATCGTACATTTCGTCGTCTATGTTTGCATACCCCAGAACAACCGTTTCAATACCTGTAAATAAGGATTTCTTCGTTTTTTCCAGACTGTCTTTTAATTTTGAAAAAAAGCCCATTCCTTAAGTTCCTTTCTCTATGAATTCATCAACTTGGACCGTGATCAACTTCGATACCCCTTTTTCCTCCATTGTTACGCCTTGCAGGGTATTAGCCGCTTCCATGGATTTACGTCGATGTGTGATAACAATAAACTGCGTATCACCGCTGTAATTTTTCAAATACCTGGCCATTCGATCTACATTAGCCTCATCCAGAGCCGCATCAACTTCATCGACCAGACAAAACGGAGCCGGCCGATAAGCCAGGAAAGCTAATAACAGTGCAATAACCGTAAGTGCCCGTTCACCACCGGACAATAAGGTTAAAGACTGGGCCTTTTTTCCGGGAGGTTGAATTAAAAAGTCGATGCCGCTGGTCAATATGTTGTGAGTGTCGTTCAACAATATCTTAGCCGTACCGCCGCCGAAAAGTCGTGAAAAGATTTGTTGAAAGTAACCTCCGATTTCATTGAAGGCTTGCTCAAACTGCATAGACATGGCCTTATCGATTTCTGCTACTATCGCTTCCAATTTTCCTTGCGATTCAGCAAGGTCACGACTCTGTTGCTCATAAAGTTCAGCTTTGGCAGCCACTTCTCTATACTCTTCATCCGCATTGGGATTGACCGTACCGAGTTCAGCTATACGGCTTTTTAAAGAGCGGACCGTTTCTTGCAATTCTCGCAAAGAACCTTCTTGTTTACGAGCTTCCGCTTCTTCACGTGTCAATCCCTGGTCGGTTAATTTTTCAGTACATCTTGAAATCTCACTACCGTATTTTTCAATTTGAATATCGGCACGACTTATTTGCTGCCGGTAATGTTCTTTTTCTTCTCGTAAAAGCTTAAGTTCCTCGTCAGCCGCCTGTCCCTTACTGAAATTCGCTTCTCTGGCCTGATAAAAAGCATTCTTGTCAGCCTCTTTGGCAATAACGGCCTTTTCCTTTTCAACCAGTAACGTTTCATCAACACGCCGCTGCCGACTTAATGACTCAATCTGCTCTTTTACTTCGTCAAGCTTACGGCTCAGCCCTTTTTCCTGTGCCCCCAGCTCTTCCAGACGTCCAATCTGTTCTTGCCTGCTTTCCTGTAAATGTGCAATTAGTTCTGTAAGCTTGGCCGCTTCTATACGCCGTTCTGTCAAAGAGGTGCCTATATAGTCCGTATTTTCCCGAGCTTTTAACACTTGCTGTTTCAGATCTTCAATGATTGAGGTGTTTTCTTTTTCCTCATAAGCGGACAAGCGCTCTTGTGCCTTTACCAGAAGGTTCTGTATTTCCGAACGAACCTCATTCAGGCGTTGCTCCCCTGCCGCTTCATTACGAATTTCATCCTTTATTTGCTCGTAATCAGCTGCACTTTTCTGTAGTTGCCATTCACAGCGCCTCAAAACCTCTGTCGTTTCATTAAACTTTCTCGTAAGTAAGGTTACCGCCGTACTCCGTTCATTAAAAATTCTCGTGGCTGTCGCTACTTCCGCCGATATATTTTGCAATACATCTTCTTTTTTTCTTAAGTCGCAAGCCGTTTTCTCAATAACCTGCTTGCGTCCCGTTACGGAAGACATCGCTCGGGCAGAACTGCCGCCGGTAAGGGAGCCGCCTACGTTAAAGACGGTTCCGTCTAAACAAACGATACGTATGCAATTTCTATATTTTCTTGCTACTTCCGACGCTCTGTCAACCGACTCGGCAATCAAGGTTTTTTCCAACAAAGAAGAAAAAACGGATTCATAGACGGCATCATACGAGACAAGGGACTTTGCCGTTCCTATAATTCCTTCTTCAGCAAGGGCTGCCTCTTCATCCTTGCCTAAATGTCTGGAACGAACCGCATCAACCGGTAAAAAGGTAGCCCTTCCCGCCTTAATCCGCTTTAAAAAGGTCACGGCCTCTTTTGCCGCTTTTTCCGAGGTAACGACAATATGTCTGGACGCTCCGCCCAGAGCCGTGTCTATAGCCGTCATATATTCTTCAGGAATTCGGCAAAGATTTCCGGCAATACCGCAAACAGATGAACTCCACGGCTCCTTGGACTGAAGGACTGCCTTGACAGCACGTCCCAATCCTTCGCCATCACGTTCCAAGCCCTCCAACAGGTGCAATTTCTGACGCAGTGCATCACACTCGCTCTTTAAGGCCCCTTCTTGTTTCGCCGTTTCGTCTAACGATTTTTTTAAAGACTCAAGCTCCTCACTTGCCGTCCGAAGCTTATCTTGAAGAGACTTTTCATTTATTCGAACTTGCCCTATCTCGGCTTCCAAGTCGAGGTGATGCCGTTCCAGTTCTTTTTTACGCTCCTCAACTCGTTCAATTCTTTCTTTTAACTCTCCGGACCGTTCTATATTTTCCGTTAATCGACGTTTAAAATCCTCGACATCTCGATGTAAAGCATACTGCTTTTCTTTGCGTAATTGTACCGCTTTTTCCTCTGACCGCAAAGATTCTTGAATCGCCTCAGCCTGCGTCATCGCCTCAAGCATCAATTTTTCCGTAAGTGTTACACTTTGCACTGCCGCTTTTTCTTCTGCTCGGCCGGATTCCAATCGGGAAGTCAATTCCGAAATTCGTGCGGATACCTTTTTTTTACGAATACTTATATCTTGAAGATCCGATTTTACAGTCTCTATAATACGTCGATTATCTTCGACTTGAAGGTCATACCGTTCCAACCTTTCTCGCAACCTGTCCGCTTCACTTTTAGCAGCTCCGGCGGCCTCATTTAAAGCCTGCATGCGAGCCCCTTCCGCCTCAATAGAAGCCATGATGCGTTGACGTTCCCGCTCTTTTGCTTCTATCTGTTTTTCTACATTACGATCTGCAAAAAAAGCTTGCTGACGAATATTTTCTGCCTTAGACAACAGTCTTTCAAAGTTTTTTAACTCTTGTAAGGTCAAGGTTCCCTCATAGGCCCGTCGTTCTTCATCTAAGAGACGGAAAGAGCGTAATTTTTCCACTTGTCTCGTCAAGGGTTCCAACCGTTCTTCCAGCAAAACGGTCATATCGTGAATGCGCTCCAGATTGGCCTTAGTCTCGCGAATTTTCTTCAACCCTTCTTCTTTACGTCCCTTAAATCGACTGATTCCGGCAACTTCTTCAAAAATAATCCGCCGTTCTTCAGGCCGGCTATTTAGAATACGATCAACTCTATTTTGCCCGATAACGGCCATAGAGTCCTGTCCTATACCCGTATCGGCAAAAAGATTATGAATATCCTTTAAGCGACAATGTCTTTTATTAATATAAAATTCACTGTCACCGGAACGAAAATAGCGGCGAGTAACAACGACTTCCCTAAATTCCGTGTCCAACGTCTTATCGGAATTATCAAAATACAAAGATACTTCTGCAACCCCCTGAGGTCGTCGCGTATCCGTACCGGAAAAAATGATGTCTTCCGCTCGCTGTCCGCGTAACTGACGCACATTCTGTTCACCCATGACCCAACGGACGGCATCGGAAATATTACTTTTCCCGCTGCCGTTAGGTCCGACAATGGCGGTAATACCCTTATCAAAGGTCAATGTCGTTTTATCTGCGAATGACTTGAATCCCCGCAATTCCATCTTCGTCAGTTGCACGTTACAATTCCTTTCCGTATACCTCATAAAGATTGTATATGTAACAAAAGTGGACGCATAAGTCGCCCATTCCTTATCTTGAGTCAATTGCATCCCTTAAAAAAATTGAATGCTACATATATATAACCTATTATATTATATAGCAAAACCTCTCCCCTGTCTTTAAAAAATCCTTTGAAACGGCTTGTAAATCTTTGTTCTTTCCTCTTGACTTGTCTCGTCCCGTGTGATTATATTAGTTTGAGTTTATGTGCACCTGAAGTCGCAACGAGGGGAGGTATACGGCATGCTGGAAGTATTCAAACATAATAACGGCCACTTGGAAGATGATTTATCTATCGCTACGGCCGAAAAAGGCTCTTGGATTAATGTTGTGAACCCCGACTCGGACGACCTGCAAATTGTTTCTATGGTCACGGAAATTCCTACAGATGTACTGAAAATGGCCTTGGATACGGAAGAACGTTCTCGTGTGGAAATCGAGGATGACTACGTGTTCGTCGTCATCAATATTCCTATTATTCTGGAAACGGACAGTTATGACACTTTGCCTCTCGGGGTCTTTATTACACCTGATTTTATCGTAACTGTCTGCCTGCAGGAAACGGATGTTATGAAAGCCTTTACACAGAACAAGTATCCTTTATTTTATACTTTTAAAAAGACTCGTTTCCTCTTTCAAATACTCTTTCGCACGGCCACTCTTTTCTTGCGTTACTTACAACAAATTAACCATCGCACGGACGACATTGAATCCATTTTGCGTCATTCCATGCGTAACCGTGAATTCTTCATGCTCCTTGAATTACAGAAATCCTTGACCTTCTTTGCATCCGCTCTGCGAGGTAACGGAGCTGTCATGGAAAAGCTTTTGAGGTTGAGACGAAATCAATCGCTCCACCATCTTTTAAAGCTTTATGAAGAAGACGAAGATTTACTGGAAGATGTTATTATCGAAAATAAACAGGCCATCGAAATGGTGGAAATGTACTCCAACATTCTCATGAATATGTCCGATACCTTCGCCTCCATTATTTCGAACAATCTGAACATAGTAATGAAGTTTTTGGCCTCCATTACCATTATTTTATCTGTACCGACAACTATTTTCAGCCTCTGGGGCGTCAACGTCCCCCTTCCTTTCCAAGAAAATGAATGGGGATTTTTCCTGGTTATTACGATTGCCATGATTTGTTCCGCCATAGCCGTAGCCCTCTTGTGGATGAAAAAATTATTTTAGAGCGAAACACAAAGACCTCCTTACCGACGGTAAGGAGGTCTTCTTTTCTATATTTTTTCTACAGAGTATCCCGGCTAAAACCTACCATAGATTTAACGGGCTCAAAACTTTTTCGGTGAATAGGACAAGGTCCGTATTGTGCAATAGCATCTTTATGAGCCTGCGTCAAATATCCCTTATGTTCGGCAAATCCGTACCGGGGATATTGTCGATCATATTCTTCCATAATACGATCTCTCGTAACTTTGGCTATAATCGAGGCTGCCGCAATAGATTGGCTTTGTGCATCGCCACCGACAATAGACTCATGGTAGATTTCCAAATCCGGTAAAGGCATAGCATCGATTAAAACGGCTTGAGGGGAAATATCCAAAGTCTTAACCGCTGTGTACATCGCTCGTTGCGTAGCGTGATAAATATCGTAACGATCAATATCTGCTTCCGAGAAATTTATGCATGACACAGCTATAGCTTCATTCATAATCGTGTCAAATAACTCTTCTCTTCTTTTATGTGATACTTTTTTGCTGTCATTAAGACCGTAAATAAGCGGCCGAATCGGTAAAATAACCGCAGCAACCGTTACAGGACCGGCTACGGGACCACGCCCCGCCTCATCAATTCCTGCAATATAACGATATCCTTTTGCATACAGTTTTTCCTCATAGCGGAGCATTCCCTTTAATCGGGCTTTTTCTTTTCTTATTCTTTCCCGTCTTTTTCTGTACGCAGCTGCAGCCGTTTGAACTCCTTTACGATGATCCTCATCCATGGCCTGTAATAAGGGCTGTATATGTTCGCCTTCCGTTTCCAGTAACATGCGAATTTCTTCTAAAGAAAGGGTTTGTATATCAACCATCCTGTTTCTCCGCAAATTCTTCAGGCATATCCAGAGAAATAGGCCCTATATGACCTTCTCTGAAATCTTTTATAATAAGTTTATATGTTTTTTCCATGTCAATACGATTGCCCGGCAAAACAGCACCGCGATTTCTCCCTATGCGCTCAATAGTTTTATACGGGTCTTCATCTATTTCGGACAGTTTAAAACGTTTCTTCAATGCCTCACTATATCTTACCGATAAGGTGGTAATCAAATCGGCGACAACTTCTTCCATATCGTATACCGTATCCGATATAGCTCCTGTGGCGGCCAAACGTCTGGCACACTTTTGTTCCTCCAACTTAGGCCATAAGACACCCGGGGTATCAAGTAAGTCCAAATTATCTGCCAAGTGAACCCATTGCTTGCCTTTAGTTTCACCCGGCTTATCAGCTGTTTTAGTAGCATTGCGACCGGCCAGACGATTGATCAAAGTCGATTTTCCTACATTGGGAATACCTAGAATAATCGTCCGGACAGAGCGACTTTTTAATCCCTTGGCACGCCACTTTACAAGCTTCGGTTCCGCCAGCTTTCGCACCGCTTGTACCAACTGCTTAATTCCCTTGCCGTCCTTACTGTTTAAGGCCATCACCATGCGTCCCTGCTCTTTATAATAAGCCGTCCACAGCTTAAGAATTTCCGTGTCTGCCAAATCGGCTTTATTCATGACGACAATCGACGGTTTCTGTCCCAAAAGTTGCCCTATCATAGGGTTGGTACTGCTCATGGGTATACGTGCATCGACCAACTCGATAGCCACGTCAATAATTTTCAGATTTCCTTCTATCAGTCGTCTGGCCTTAGCCATATGACCGGGATACCAGTTAATAATCACGGTTTTTCCCCCTTCTACACTACAAGTACACCTATTGTACGGTAAAAGACCTGCGTAAGTAAAGATGCCATACGCTACGGGCTACATACAAAAAGAGAACCGACCTTAAGGACGGCTCTCTTTTTGTATAATCTTAACCCTTACGGCTTTCGGATAATTCTTGAATATGTGCGATGAATTCATCAACATTACGGCTGCCCAAATCGCCTTGCGAACGATCACGAACGGAAACGGTTTGTTCCTGTACTTCTTTTTCGCCGATAACACACATATACGGAACTTTTTCCATTTGTGCCTTACGGATTTTATAGCCGATTTTTTCATTGCTTTCATCAAGTTCTACTCGAATACCGGCTTTTTTGAACTTCTTGCGAAGTTCTACTGCATAGTCCATTTGCTTTTCCGAGATAGGCAAAATCTTTACCTGTGTCGGAGCCAACCACACGGGGAATGCCCCTGCATAGTGTTCAATTAAGATGCCGATGAAGCGTTCAATACTTCCGAAGCAAGCACGATGAACCATGACGGGACGATGCTTCTGACCGTCTTCACCTACATAGGTCATATCAAAGCGTTCCGGCATGAGCATATCGAGCTGAATAGTACCGCATTGCCAGGTACGGCCGATAGAATCCTTAACATGGAAGTCAAGTTTCGGACCGTAGAATGCGCCGTCGCCTTCGTTGATCTGATAGGGTACGCCTTTTTCTTCAATGGCTTCCTTCAAGGTTTGCGTTGCTAAATCCCAGATTTCATCGCTACCCATAGAATTTTCCGGGCGAGTAGACAACTCTACATGGTACGGTAAACCGAACATCTTATAAGCTTCATCGAATAAATCAAGAACGCCTGTAATTTCTTTCTTCATCTGTGACGGCAGCATAAAGATATGAGCGTCGTCCTGAGTAAAGCTGCGAACACGGAAAAGACCGTGCAATGCACCGTGTAATTCATGACGATGAACCAAGCCTAATTCAGCAGTACGCATGGGAAAATCGCGATAGGAATGAACATTGCTCTTATAAACCAGGATACCGCCCGGGCAGTTCATAGGCTTAATAGCATACGGTTCATCGTCAATAGTTGTAAAATACATATTTTCTCGATAATGATCCCAATGCCCCGACTGTTCCCATAATTGACGATTTAAAATAATCGGCGTACTGATTTGGTCATATTCATAACGGTCATGAAGTTCATTCCAGAACTTAAGCAAAGTCTGACGCAAAAGCATTCCCTTCGGGTGGAAGAAGGGGAATCCGGGACCTTCTTCATGAAAGCTGAACAAATCCATTTCCTTGCCCAGTTTACGGTGGTCACGGCGTTCAGCTTCTTCACGCAGTTTCAAGTATTCATCGAGAGATGACTGCTTGTCAAAAGCGGTGCCGTAAATACGCTGCAACATCTTATTTTTTTCATCGCCGCGCCAGTAAGCACCGGCAACAGATAAAAGTTTAAAAGCCTTAACCTGACCGGTTGTCATTACATGAGGACCGGCACAAAGGTCATAGAAGTCACCTTGGCGATATACAGAAATAGTTGCATCTTCCGGTAAATCTTTGATCAATTCCACCTTGTAAATTTCGTTTTCTTTTTCAAACATGGCCAAAGCTTCGGCTCTGGAAACTTCTTCATAGGTAACGGGGAGATTCTCTTTTACAATTTTATGCATTTCCGCTTCAATAGCCGCAAAATCATCTTTCGTAAAACGATGTTCCGTATCGAAATCGTAATAGAAGCCGTTTTCAATAGCCGGGCCGATTGCTACTTTTACATCTTTAAACAAACGACGCACAGCCTGTGCCATAATATGTGAGGCCGTATGACGCAATGCGTCCTTACCTTCTTGAGATTCAAACGTAAGAAATTCTACAGTCGAACCGTCTTTAACGGGTCGGCGCAAATCCGTAACTTCTCCGTCCACCTTAGCTACCAGTACCTTTTTGGCAAGGCTGTTGCTCAATTGTGCAACGGCATCTCCCAAAGAACAGCCGTCCGCGAATTCTCTTTTGGCTCCGTCTTGTAAAATAATTTCTGCCATTCTTCACATCTCCTTTAAAAATAAACATGACCTCTCATCCCAAGGGACGTAGAGGTCATGATCACGCGGTTCCACCCTAATTACCGAATACAATCTCGGTATCTTTTATTGCTGTAACGGTGCAACCGTATCTGTTTCAACAGTAGGCTCCGAGGCGGTAACGGTCATACGCTCATAGAATGCTCTCACCGATTGCATTCCTCTCTGCATAAGCGGTTCACATGCCGTCGTGTCCTCATCACGGCTTTAATATATATCTTCGATATGACGTCATTATAAGACTATCATTTTTTACTGTCAAGATAAAAAATTAAAAAAGCGGATCTTATGATCCGCTTTCTTTTTAATTATTCGGCATAAGCCGTTACTTCCACTTCAACAGATGCACCTTTGGGCAACTCCGCTACGGCTACACACGAACGAGCAGGGAGGTTATTTTTAAAATATTCTCCGTATACGGCATTTACGGCACCGAAATAGGACATATTCGTAATATATACAGTTGTTTTTACGACATTATCGTATGTCATGCCGGCAGCTTCCAATAATGCTCCTACATTTTTCATGCACTGCGTTGCTTCAGCCGTAACTCCGCCTCCAACGAGTTTCCCCGTTTCCGGATTGAGAGCTATTTGGCCGGATGCAAATAAAATATTACCGGCTTTAATGCCTTGCGAATACGGTCCTACAGCACCGGGGGCCTTATCGGTTTTAATTACGTTTACTGCCATATAAAACACTCTCCTTTTAATGTTTTTATTTATTATATCAAAGGAATTTAACCTTCGCTACCGTTGTTAGCCCCTTTTTCCTGTAAATTACCGTGTATATCATACTCTTTCTTATTCAAGCCACAAATAAAGTAAAAAACGGTAATAACTGCCATATAAACCCATGAAGAAATAAGGGACATACGCGTATCTTCGTTAAACCACATACCGATAGTAACAAGGACGAGGAAGGCAATACAAAACCAGTTCGCATAAGGATACAGGGGAGACTTGAACTTATGGGCATCCATTGCCTCTTTACCCCAGTAAGCACGAAATCTCTTCTGCGAATAGGCCAGAACAAACCAGGCTATCATACCGGGAAATACGGAAGCACTGTATAGGTACAGGAACAGCTTTGAATCGGGAATCAGGTAGTTCAAAATAACGCCGAAAATCAAAAATCCTATAGTGACACCGATACCCACGCGAGGCACTCCGGACTTGGAAAGTCGCATGAAAATTTTCGGTGCCTGACCGTTTTTTGCCAACGTATATAACATACGGCCCGAACTGTACAAGCCGGAATTGCATCCTGACAGAGCTGCCGTAAGGACTACAAAGTTGATCAGGCCGGCTGCAGCCGTAATTCCCACCTTACCGAAAGTCATAACAAAGGGGCTTCCTATAAAACTTACCTGATTCCAAGGATAAATACAGAGAATGATAAAAATGGAACCGATATAAAAGATAAGTATGCGCCAAACAATACTTTTCGTCGCCTTACGTAAAGTTTCCTTCGGTTCCTGTGCTTCTCCGGCCGTAATCCCTACAAGTTCAACACCTTGAAAGGCCGCCGCTACTACGCACATGGCTGCCAACATGCCACCAAAACCGTTAGGCATAAAACCGCCATTAACCCAAAGATTATCTATCCCTACGGGCACTCCTTCATTACCGAAGCCGAAGATAATAACGGCCGCACCGACGAAAAGCATAACAACGATGGTCGTAACCTTAATAAATGCGAACCAAAATTCAAATTCACCATAATACTTAACGGCTGCTAAATTGGCTATAGCAACAATGAGCATACCTACAAAAGCTGAAATCCATTGCGGTATATCGGGAAACCAATAGTGTACATAAATCCCTACTGCCGTAATTTCCGACAGACCGATGACAACCCACATGAACCAATAGCTCCAAGCTGTGAGATACCCCACATAGGGGCTGATATACTTATGCCCGTATGTGGCAAAGGACCCGGTTACCGGTTCCTGATACAACATTTCGCCCATAATGCGCATAATAAAGAACATAACCACGCCGGTCAATGCATAGCACAATAATACGGCCGGACCGGCCATCATAATCGTATTGGCCGATCCCATAAAAAGGCCTACGCCGATAGTTCCGCCCAGGGCAATCATTTCAACATGACGAGGCTTTAGGCCTCTTTGCATCTCTTCTCTTTCCATTTGTAACACCGCCTGTTTACTTAAAAATGACTTCGTATTTTTCATTTATCAATCGTTGTTTTAAATCATCTACGTGTTTTTCATTAGCCGTTTCCAATTCCAGCGTAACCGCCGAATGTTTAGCCCCCATACCGTGCTGACTCCGCTCATGTGTGACGGCCAAAACATTGGCCCCCGACTCGGCAATAATGGACAGCAACCGGACCAACTCCCCCGGCCTGTCGGGAATCACCG
>FLSE01000039.1_pt1 | contig 12920 bp, 11 predicted proteins | sample 1550461 | NCBI WGS metagenome assembly FLSE01 (sample SAMEA4031758, study PRJEB14383) | metagenome | biome: human; feature: oral; material: saliva | place: Philippines | collected 2014 | reverse complement strand
GAAGCTCGTACAGGTATTCGTGGTGAAAATATTGAACTCAACAGCTCTGTCTGGGATGTTCAAGCCTACTACATCGCTCAAGCTGCGGTTAATGCTACAGTGACTTTCCGCCCAGACGTAATCGTCTTTGGTGGTGGAGTCATGGCTCAACAACACATGTTGGACCGTGTCCGTGAGAAATTTACAGCTCTTCTCAATGGCTACCTACCAGTACCAGACGTGCGTGACTACATCGTGACGCCAGCAGTCGCAGGAAATGGTTCTGCCACACTTGGGAACTTTGTCCTTGCAAAAGAAGTTTCAAAATAAAGCACAAAATCCGCTTGGGAAACCAAACGGATTTTGTGGTTGAAAACAATATTTTTAAGCCTTTCCTTAAGTGATTACGGACGGTAGCGACTTTCTTCGAAATTCCATACCTAAACTTTGAGCCTAATGTCTCAAAGTTTCCGAACACCTGAAACATTAGATTTCAGGTGTTTCTATCACGGCGGAAAGTCTAGGTAAGTCCTCGCCTCACTATAGAAAAATAGGCATGATTTCCATACTAAAGTATATTTAGCATCAAGCCATAGTCAATCTACGCTTTAAAAATCCGCTTGAGAAACCAAACGGATTTTTTATGTGTCAAAGCATTTGCCAGAAAAAGTCAATAATATAGGTCAGACCGTAGGTATAAACCACGAGGGTAAAGGGCTTGGTTAGAATGATGATGGTCATATAGCGCTTGAAACTCATCTTGGTCAGGGCAGCCAGCATACAGAGAAAGTCAGCTGGACTAATGGGCCAAATCATCATAAAGATAAAGAAACGGTCAAAACGATTGCCCTTATCCAGCCAACCGATGTACTTGTCATAGGTGCGCTTGCTGACGACAGACTGGACAAAGGCAGCTCCATAGAGTCGCACCAGATAAAAGATAATGGCACAGCCAATCACAATCCCGATATAGTTGTAGATAGTCCCGATGATGTGACCATAGATAAAGACCCCAGCTACCGAGGTCAAGGCCCCAGGAATGATAGGGACGACCGTTTGTAAAATCTGTAAAAAGATAAAGAGAGGTGGCCCCCAGATCCCTGCCTGCTGGATAAAGGCAGAGAGGGTTTCCTTAGACTGTAAAATCCCAGCCTGATAAGCCCAAATACAGAAAATCAAACTCCCAACCCCACCGACAATCGATGAGATATTGATAACTTGCTGCAGAAGGGGAGAAACAGCTTTCATTTGTTTATCCTGTGACATGTAAACTCCTCATAGATAGTATAACTCTACTATACCATATTTTGGAGGAGAAAGGGGAAGATTGCTTTTGCAATGGGAAGAGTGATGGATTTTGAGGCTAAACATGCTATAATAAAGGGAGCAGGCAAGTAGCAAAGGAGAGAGTATGATACAGGTAAAACCAGAACTGGAGATAGAAAAACAACTGATCAACCAACTGGTGACTGGGGAAAGTCAATGGACTTACAGAGATGACCTTAAAACTGAAGAGCAATTATGGGAAAACTTCTTTGAAAAGCTAGCCCAGAACAATGTGGCTCTATTGGCAGATCATCCCCTGACAGAACAGGAAAAACGCCAGATAAAGAATCAACTGAACTTTGTTAGCTACTATGATGCGGCCAAGTGGTTGGTCGGCGAAAATGGCATTGTCAAGGTTGAGGTTCAGAGAGAAGATGCTAGTTTGGGGACTATCCGTTTATCTGTCATTTGGCGAGACAATATCGCAGCTGGTAAGTCTAGTTATGAGGTTGTCAACCAAGTCGAGAGAGATAAGATAAATCCTCAGGATCAAGACCGCAGGCTAGATGTGACCCTCTTGATCAATGGCCTTCCAATGATTCAGATCGAGCTTAAAAGTCCCAGAGTTGCTTTTTTAGATGCTTTTCATCAAATTAAAAAATATGACCGTGAAGGCAAGTTCCGTGGCATCTACTCTAGCTTACAGATGTTTGTTGTGACCAATAAAGTAGACACACGCTATATCGCTGCAGCTAGGGAAAATAAACTCAATAAGCAATTTCTAACCAAGTGGGTGGATAAAGACAACCAACCCATAACGAGCTTGACCAGTTTTGCCCACGAAGTCCTTTCTATCCCTCGTGCCCACCAGATGGTCATGCAGTACTCTGTCCTTGATGATAGCAAGAAGGCTCTTATCCTTCTGCGTCCCTACCAGATTCATGCTATTGAGGCTGTTCAGGAAGCTTCTCGTTGTCAGGAGTCTGGCTATGTCTGGCACACGACAGGTTCAGGGAAGACCTTGACTTCTTATAAGGTGGCGAGGAATTTACTTCAGATTCCTTCCATCCACAAGACAATTTTTGTCGTTGACCGCAGGGACTTGGATCAACAGACCACTTCATCTTTTCTCTCTTATGCGACCAATGATGTCATTGATATTGATGAGACGGATAATACCCATGATTTGGTCAAGCGCTTAGGAAGTAATGATAAGCGTGTGGTGGTGACCACCATCCAGAAAATTACCACCATGATGCGTAAGTTTGAACAAGGTCTTTACCAAAGAGATGCGGACAAAATCAAGGGTCTCCGAGTGGCCTTTGTCGTGGATGAATGCCACCGTGCTGTAACACCTCAAACACAAAAAGATATTAAGGCCTTTTTCCCACAGTCTCTCTGGTACGGTTTTACAGGCACACCTATCTTTAAGGAAAATAAACGCCAGCAAGTCGGTGACCTAGCTCAAACCACCCAGCAACAGTACGGAGACCGTCTCCATGAGTATACAGTCAAGGAAGCTATCCATGATGGAGCAGTTTTAGGCTTTAAGGTGGATTATCGCAATACCCTCATCACGGATAAATCTGAAAATGACATACCAGATACTGTCTACGAAGATGAAGAGCATATGCTGGAAGTCTTGGATGCCATTATCAATAAATCCCGTCAACAGCTAGGATTCCAAAAAGGAGTTGGTAAGACCTACAATGCCATCCTAACCGTTAAATCAATCCCTCAAGCCCAAGCCTACTATGACCTCCTCAAACGAGTCAAGGCTGGGGAGACGAGGGTTAAGGTATCGGAAAGGGTCAAGCAGGTCCTTCCTGACTTTCCAAAGGCGACCATCACCTACTCGGTCACAGAAAATGAAGAAGACTCAAGAGCCAATCAAGACCACATGAAGCAGGTCTTAGAGGACTATAACCAAGAGTTTGATACCCATTTTACCATGGCGGATCTGCGTGGTTTTAATACGGATGTCAATAACCGTCTAGCTCGAAAGCAGGACAAATACCTCTATCGAAATGAACAGTTGGACTTAGTCATCGTAGTCAATCGTCTCCTAACGGGATTTGATGCCCCTTGTCTATCAACTCTCTTTATTGACCGCAAGCCCATGCAACCGCAGGACTTGATCCAAGCCTTTAGCCGAACCAATCGTATCTTTGATTCTAGTAAGACCTACGGTCATATCATCACCTTCCAAAAGCCTCTAGCCTTTAAGGAAGCAGTGGATAATGCCCTCAAGCTCTACTCAAATGGTGGTGAAAACGAGGTCCTAGCCCCTAGCTGGGAAGAGGAAAAGAGGAACTTTTTACGGAGTTGCAGTGATTTCAAAAATCTTGCTACTGATGACTATGTGAATGGTCTAGATTTCGAGCAAGTCTCTACACCTGAGTTGAGGAAACTAGCTAAAACCTATCAAGCCTTTGATAAATACCTAGCCTCTATCCGAGTGTATAAAGAGTATGATGAGGAAGAAGTTTACAGTCAGACAGGACTTGATGGAGAAAAGTTGGAAAGGTATCTGGGGCTTTATCGAAATGTCCTTGCAGAATTAAAAAGCCGAGTAGAGGATGATGACGATGGTGAACCACTTGATATCCACTATGAACTGGAGTCTATCCAAGTGGACGAAATTAACTATGCCTATATCTTAACCTTGATCCAAAGCCTGATTGAACAAGGTCAAAGTCAAGAAAAGAACCTAAGCGCTCAAGATAGGGAAGCCGTGGATAACTATATTCAGAGTCTTGAGAAGACCAATCCAAATCTTGCCCAGATCATCACTGAACTGTGGAGAGAGGTACAAGAGCATCCAGAAAACTATCGTGGTCAGTCTATCGCAAATATCTTGGATCAGATGATAGAGGTTGTCATCCAGCAACATATCCAAGTCTTTAGCAAACGTTGGTATGTCGGAGAGGATGAACTCCGTTACTATGTCGAACACTACCGTAAGGGAGCTAAAAAACAACTAGGAGAAAGCCAGCTGACCAAGAGCCAGCGCTATCAAGACTATAAACTAGAGGTGGCGGACGCCCTCAATCCTCTCCTCTATAAAAAACAAATTAAGGAAGCCTATACCCAACTAGTGGAGCAAGTCATTGAACCATTGAGGGTTGGAAGATAGTAAAACTTTGGAGGAAAAATGGCAGATACAATATTAATTTTAGGAAATGGATTTGACTTGTCCATGGGACGAAAAACGAGTTATAGTGATTTCGTAGAATTTGCTAACAATTTATTTTTAGAAAAAGAAGACGATCTGCAGTCATTTCTTAATAGTAATAATATTGATATTGAAAAATATAAAGATAATTTATTCCTTAGGTTTATAAACGAGAATAAATCTATTCTTGGAGAAAATTGGTCAAATCTGGAAAGAATGATTTCACAACTTGCTGAAGCAATCGATTTTTATAGATTGAACCCTGATTCGATATATCTTAGTGGTAAAAATGCCTTAAGAGTAGTTTATGTTGATAAGTTTCGTGAAGAAATAGTTTCTCAAGAAAATTTTGCGTCAAAAATGTTTGTGGCTGAAATATTTTATGAAAAGTTCACTATTTTTGGTTGGGATACACTAGAAAGAAGAATAGCAATATCGAAATTAAATGAGTTTTTTATTAATCATTTAGAGTTATTGACAAATCTTTTAGAGATTTATTTATCTTATAGAGATTACATAGATTTTGAAATTAATCAAATATCCCCAGTAGAAACTGCATTGGATGCTATAACTGATATTTCAGAGTCTTATGTAATTAGTTTCAATTATACACACACACCAAATAAACTTTATAATATTTCTTTAGAAAAGACACATTTTATACATGGTGAAATTGATTTAAGTAGACAAAAATCGGAAATTAATACAATGGTTTTCGGAATAGAAGATAAAGAAATTGATGTTAATAGCAGCTTGATACCTTATCAAAAATATTATCAAAGAATTGTAAAAGAAACTGGTAGTGAATATTTAGACTTTCTTAAGCCAAGACGTGCGGAAGGTTTATACGGCGGATTAAAGAAAAAAAATATTATTGTTTTTGGACATTCAGTTGACCCACTAGACAAGGAAATTTTTCAAAATTGTTTTACTTTAACAAGTCACTATACTTACAATTATCGATTTATTTTTACATACTATAATGAGCCTGCTAAACGGTCTATTGTTAAGAATTTAGCTATCATACTAGGAAAAGATAAACTTGTAGAATTAACTGGTAATAAAAATGTAGTCTTCGTTAAAAGTGATGATATTGATGGGATGAGAGAAGTTCTTTTGGATTAAATAATCTTTGAATAGTATGTAACTTGCAATAATATTATTAATACTTTATACTTAGGGGAAATTACAATAAATGGATTTTATAATTACATTTCTAAATTCTCAGTTTATTAGTTCCATGATAGGGGCTTTACTAGGTGCTGGTGTAGCAGTGTATGTTGCAAAGCTTCAAAATAAGCAGCAACTTAAACAGCTACAAGACGAACATAAGTTACAACGAGAATTTTTTGAAAAACAAGAAGAGAACGAAAGAGAACGTATTTTCTTACAATATACAATTGAGCGAGCAGAGCGTTCATATGAGATATTGAGCGATTTAAGAATTGCTAAAAATTTATTTGCAGATGCAATATTTGAATTCGTAAAGATGATCCCTAAAGAAGTAGAGTCAGATGAAGATATTGAGTTTGAAAAAAATTTTCCTTTATTATATTCAGATTATTTGCTTCCTAAATATAATTCAATTATAAAATTAAGAGATTTATTATTGCTAACTCTGATTATACAAGATGATATCGAATTATCTAAGTTAAAAGAAGAGGTTCGTAAGGAAGTTGCAATATTTGTAGGCTATCACAAAAAAATAAATCGAGTGAAGAGTTTTGAAGATTATCGAAAAGTTGCGGATGACTTTATGGTAGAGTCTAAATTAACTGAAAAATGTGATGAGTTAAGGACTTATTTAACGAAGTATATAACCGAAACTACATTTAGGTTAGTTTCTCCAGAGAAAATGGCTGAGAAAATTTTAAAGCAAAAATATGGAGAATCTGATTTGAAATTTAAAGTTATTAGGGATGATGACAAAGGATGATGCAGATTTGATAACTGTAAAAAGCAAATTTCTGGACGTAAATAGAAGGAGAGTATATGTCGACTCGAAAAGAAAAAATACCGACAGTAAGATTTAGAGCATTTTCAGAACCTTGGTTTCAAAATCAACTGTCAGAAGTTGCAGAATTCTCAAAGGGGAGAGGATACTCTAAGAAAGATATACAACCTCAGGGAACTCCAATCATTTTGTATGGTCGTCTTTATACAAAGTATGAGTCTGTAATTAGCAATATTGATACTTATGCTAACATGGAGAAGAATTCAGTTATAAGTGAAGGAGGAGAGGTAATTATTCCAGCTTCTGGAGAAAGTGCAGCTGAGATTTCTAGAGCATCATGTGTTACTGATGGAGGGGTGATTTTAGGAGGAGATATAAATATTGTAAAACCTCATGAGAGTCTAGATTCTTCATTTATTGCAATCACACTATCAAATGGTTCACAACAAAGAGAATTATCTAAACGTGCACAAGGTAAATCAGTTGTTCATTTACATAATTCTGACTTGAAGGCGGTTAAGTTATTTTACCCCTCATATGAAGAACAATTCGCCATTGGCTCTCTTTTCCGCAACATCGACGACCTTCTGGCTAGCTACAAGGACAATCTAATCAACTACCAATCTCTTAAGGCGACCATGCTCTCCAAGATGTTTCCCAAAGCTGGGCAGACTGTTCCTGAGATACGTTTGGATGGATTCGAAGGAGAGTGGAAAGTTCAGAGTCTAAAAGAATTGGCTAGATTTTCTAAAGGTAATGGGTATACAAAAAGTGACTTAGTAAATTCTGGGAATGAAATAATTCTATATGGTCAACTTTATACTAATTATCAAACTGTAATCTCTATGGTTAATACATTTGTTCTTGAAACAAGAGAGAAATCCGTAATTAGTAAGGGAGGAGAAGTTGTAGTACCGGCATCTGGGGAAAGTGCTGAGGATATTTCAAGAGCATCAGTCATTGAAAAATCTGGAGTTATTATAGGTGGCGATTTAAATATAATCTATCCAGATGAGAATAAAGTGGACTCTATCTTCTTAGCTTTAACTATTTCAAATGGAAGTCAACAGAAAGAATTGATTAAAAGAGCACAAGGAAAATCAGTCGTTCACTTAAGAAATAATGATTTAGAAAAAGTTGTTTTACACTATCCTTCTATGGAGGAACAACAAGCCATCGGTGTCTATTTCTCAAACCTAGATAATCTTATCAACTCTCACCAAGAAAAAATTTCTCAGTTAGAAATCCTGAAAAAGAAACTTTTGCAGGATATGTTTATTTAGGTAAATCAAAATGGAAAAGAATTATATAAAACTAGAGAAAATCGATACCTCAACAGCAGCAAAAAATTTTGCTGAACTACTGCAAGAAGATAAAACATATTTTCTTAATGGAAACTGGGGGTCAGGGAAATCAACATTTTTACAGGATGTAAATAAGAATAAAAAGATAAAACTAATTACTATGGATTTTTGGAGATTAACAGATAATCGTTCAATGATTGAAGTAACATTTTCAAAACTCCACCCAATTTTTTACTTAGTTTTGATGAGGTTAAGTCTTGTTGTATTTGTGATAGTTTCTATTTTGATGACTAATGTTGTGGATTTAGGATTGGGTGAGTATTTTGGTTCTGAGAAATCAGTGATTTTGAAAATTGGAGGATTGGTATCTCTAGGGGTTGCAGTTTGGAATGTTTTTAAATATAAATCTGATGAATTGTATAGCTTCTTACTAACTAGATTACATAAATTTTCTAAAATTTTAGTTATTGATGATTTTGATAGAATGTTGGAAAAGCAGCAAGAAGACTGTTATAAGCTTTTTAGTTTGATAAATGGAAAGCTACCTATTATTTTTGTTGGTGATATGACACTACTTTATAAGAGAGAGGATAACTATCTATCAAAGATAATTGATAGGCAAGTTGAATTACCTTTTGTACTACATTCTTCAAATATTTGGGATAGTTATTTTCATTTATTAGAAAAAAAGTTTGGCGTTTATTTATCAGAGAATTTTAAAAAAAGAGTTAAAAGTGACCAGAGAAATTTACGTGATAGGGAACATTTTAATGATTATGTAAATAAAGAATTTTTTACAAGAAGGAAATTTGGTCGTGTTCAAGTGGAACAACAGTTATTAATTATCTATGCTTACTTGTTTTATCCAGAACTCTATAAGAAAATGCTCAACAATATACAAATAGTCATAGAAGAGAATGAGAAAACAAAGCTAGAAGATTTCCTCCGTAAAGGCTACACAATAAAAGAGCTGTTATCTGAAATCCAAAAAGTTGATAATGAGCAATATCCACTAAGTTTTAATAAGAATAGTATGGAATATTTTCTTTATGAAGTGCCTATGAATCGTACAAAAGATGAATTAGATACCTTGTTCGTAGAACAGTCAGATAAATTTATACAAGAGTTATTAAATTCGGATCAAAAGACTGATTTTTATCAATATTTGAATAATCAATTTGCAGATTTTTCTGATATTCAGAAAAAAAGTTTACTAAATATTGTTATTAATGAATCTATGAAGTTTAAAAATAGTCCATCTATGACTCTTATTGTCCAAGAAATGTATAATGAGATAGTGCCTCCATATGAAAGAAATTATCCCCTAACAAAAGATGTGATTTCTAAAATTGTTGAAATGTGGGAAAATATTTTAAAACCTGCAGGTTTAGATCAGTCTGAGATTATCTATTTTTTAAAAAAGCATAGAGTATTGAGCTTCCATAATTTAGGATGCTATTTTCATGACTTAGATATTGGTTGTCAAACCTTTACAAAGTATCGTAGAAAAGATTTTCTTCTATTGACTTATTTAGCTTCAGTGGAAAAATTTAGCAAATTTGATAGTTGGGATAGCAGTATATGGGATTTTATAAATCATTTCAACGATACAGAATTCCTATCATTCTGGACATTCCAGTCTATTCTATCGAATGAATATGGCTTTGATGGATTTAATATTATTCCTGAAAATAAGAAATATATTCTTTGGACAGGGAGATATATGTTTGCTCCGCCAAATGACTATGTAAGTTATGAAAAGACAGTAATTTTAAATATTCGGGAAAAACTAAATCAAATGGAGTCAAATGGATTCGTATTTGAAGCCAAAATTGATGAACTAAAGAAACCATTATCAATGAAAACTTAGAAAGAAACATTATGGAAACAACACAAACTTCCCAGTCGCTCTACCAAGCCCTGTGGAACTCAGCGGATGTTCTCCGCTCTAAGATGGATGCCAACGACTACAAGTCCTATCTTTTGGGCATGGTCTTTTACAAGTATCTGTCAGATAAGATGCTCTTTTTCGTGGCGGAGACTATGGAGGAGGGGAGTGAGAGTCTAGAGGCTGCCCTTGAGGTCTATCGTAACTACTATGAGGATGCGAATACCCACGAGGATCTTCTTGCAGTCATGAAGGACGAACTCAACTATAGTATCAAGCCTGAGTTAACCTTTACGGCTCTTGTAGCACGTGTCAATGAGGGGACTTTCCAGTTGGAAGATTTGGCTCAGGGTTTTCGTGATATTGAGCAGAGTGACGAACTCTATGAAAACCTCTTTGAAGATATTGATCTCTATTCCAAAAAGCTAGGGGCAACTCCGCAAAAGCAAAACCAAACGGTGGCGGCGGTCATGAAGGAGTTGGCTGTGCTAGATGTGGCTGGTCATGCAGGCGATATGCTGGGGGATGCCTATGAGTATCTGATCGGTCAGTTTGCGACGGACTCGGGTAAGAAGGCTGGTGAGTTCTATACACCTCAGCCTGTTGCCAAGCTCATGACCCAGATTGCCTTTTTGGGTCGTGAGGACCAGCTAGGCTTTACCATCTATGACGCGACTATGGGCTCTGGCTCTCTCTTGCTCAATGCCAAGAAATACTCTCACAAACCGCAGACAGTAGTCTACTTTGGTCAGGAGCTCAATACCTCAACCTATAACCTAGCTCGGATGAACATGATCCTACACGGTGTTCCTGTTGAAAATCAATTTCTCCACAATGCCGATACACTAGATGAAGACTGGCCGACTCAAGAACCAACCAACTTTGACGGTGTTCTCATGAACCCACCCTACTCTGCCAAGTGGTCTGCAAGCTCTGGATTTATGGCTGATCCTCGTTTCTCTCCTTTTGGGAAACTGGCACCCCAGTCCAAGGCTGACTTTGCCTTTCTCTTGCATGGTTATTACCACCTCAAGCAGGATAATGGGGTTATGGCTATCGTCCTTCCTCACGGTGTTCTTTTCCGTGGCAATGCTGAGGGAACCATTCGTAAGGCCTTGTTAGAAGAAGGTGCCATTGACACGGTTATCGGTCTACCAGCTAATATCTTTTTTAATACCAGCATTCCGACTACGGTTATCATTCTCAAAAAGAACCGTACCAACCGTGATGTCTACTTTATCGATGCTTCTAAGGAGTTTGATAAGGGAAAAAATCAGAATATCATGACGGATGCTCACATCGAGAAGATTCTGGAAGCTTACAAGTCTCGTGAGGAGATTGACAAGTTTGCCCATCTGGCAAGTTATGAAGAAATCGTTGAAAATGACTATAACCTCAATATCCCTCGCTATGTAGATACCTTCGAGGAAGAAGAAGTCGAACCACTGACAGATATCGTCAGCAAGATTAACACGACAAATCAAGCCATCCAAAACCAAACCGCTTCTTTACTTGAAATGCTCGGTCAACTCCACGGAACCACACCAGAAGCCGATACCGAACTTAAAGAGTTTTTGAAAGAGTTTAAAGGGTGATGGGAGTAATTGATTCGCTCATATTCCATTCATAATTCGCTCATTTTTAAGATATAACTTTGTTTCCATATTTCCGGGGAACTAGTAGAAAGTAAGGAGAAATATGGAAACTAACAACAAACGTGCCCTTTGCCAGCAACTCTGGGCTAGAAACAAATACCTCGTTTTGAGTCATTCTAGCAATATATACAATGAGATTCGCCAATACTTGAAGAATGAACAGGTGGAGGTGAGTCGGGTTCAGGAGATGATTGACCGTGCCTGCCAAATCCCTGAGCATAGAGGTCAGGTTTGCAATGCTTTTCAGCATATTTGGGGCTATTTTAAAAAGAAAGCGACAGATGCTGAACGCAAGGATTATATGTTTTTACTGGAGCGTTATCACTCTGGCCATGCCACCAAAGAAGACTTAATTGCTAAGACGAGGGAGTTGCTTGATTGTTATCCAAATACCTACTTGCAACATTCAAAGTTACTGAAAGGAGATTTCCATGAGACTTTGGCATGAGGCTTTGATTTCACAGCTTCCTCGTCCTCAACTCTTGGGGCAACATCGAGAATGCTGCGCCCTGCGTGGCAATGGCTGGGGCAGAAAGCATGCGACAGTGGACTATGTTTTTACCCATTCGCCCTATCGTCTCTATGCCTATCATCGCTTAATCATGGAGGAAATGGCTAATCGTGGCTACAATGTCAGTCCAGAGTGGCTGGACAAGAACTACCGTGGCAAGACCTGCCCTCCTTACCAAGATTTGGTAGAGGAGAAGTTGACTAGTCCTATATACAGCGAACATGACGATGCCTACTATGAGGAGTGTTTGGATAATCTCCGTGAGAAGGGGATAGAGCTGGAATAATAGTAAGGATTATCTTCAATTTATAACTCTTCCTGTAATTTTTTTCGAATAATAAAGATGAGACCTTTGGAATTTTTCTAAGGTCTTTTTTATGAATGTTAGGATTTACTTTTAATAACTTTTGAGTTATAATTTCTAAGGAGCAAAGCGTGAACTGAAAGACTTAAAAGAAAGAGGGGTAAGTGATGAAGAATAGTGCTATTGGAAGTAACTGGAAGGATGTACGCTCTGAACTCTTTACCAAGGAGGAAATCCTTGAAAGTGATATGCGAGTGGCTATCATGAGTGAGTTGATTGATGCTAGACATGAACAAGGAATCACTCAGAAAAAGCTAGAAGAACTTAGTGGAGTAAGCCAGCCTGTCATAGCTAGAATGGAAACAGGAAAGACTAGCCCTCAGTTGGACACAGTCTTAAAAGTCCTAGCCAGTTTAGGAAAGACACTAGCAGTCGTCCCACTTGAACAGAAAAAAAGTTGATAGGGATGAAATTACTTGGTTGGCTAAAATCATTCACTGGATAATTTTACCTTCCGTCCGCACTTTTTCAGGGAAATATCAGAATTACAAAAGAAAAATCAACCTATAGTCTTTTCTAATAACAAGTCATAGTCACTTATAAGAATTACTAATAACGTATTTGAGTATTCCAACTAAAATACAGCCAAAAACAAGCTATACAAAGGATTTGAAGCATTTGTATCAAGTCTTTTTCTTTTGTCCAAAACAGAGGTATAGTTTCAAACTATATCAAAGCCTAATTTTTTACAATTATACAGATGATTTCTTTTCTGTTAAGATAGTTTCAACAACAAATTTTGGAGGACACATCATGTCAACTACAATCATCGGTTTCCCTCGTTTGGGCGAATTCCGCGAATTAAAATTTACAACTGAAAAATA
>FLSE01115037.1_pt1 | contig 13015 bp, 14 predicted proteins | sample 1550461 | NCBI WGS metagenome assembly FLSE01 (sample SAMEA4031758, study PRJEB14383) | metagenome | biome: human; feature: oral; material: saliva | place: Philippines | collected 2014 | reverse complement strand
AAAAATTCAGTATAATCAGTAGTAGGCATATAAGCTCACATCCTTTCTTTAGGACTTTGACACTTTTATTGTAAAGCATGTGAGCCTTATATGCTTATTTTTTGCAAAAAAATAATGTTGGCAGTGACACCGTAGTGGTGTCACCCCAACATTTATTATAGAGCCCTTTTTTGTATGGTGAAAGCCTCCTCTAGTACGATGGTACAGAAACAATAAAAAGGAGATTTACTAGTTTATGGCGAAATACTCAGTATAGATATTTCGTTAACAAATCTCAGATAGAGGAGTGATTAGTATGAACGTATTAAAGAAAGCTTTAGTTTTAGGGGCCGTAGGTGTTATGTTAGCCGTACCAGGTTATGCAAAAGTTGTAACTGGTAGCCAATCAGATGCCAATTTAGATTTAAAATATCCTTTGGTATATACTGATTCTGCTTATGCTCAACAAGCGATTAATACAGATATCGCAAACTATGTGCTAGAAGCAAAGGATATGTATTACAACCAACATATTTATAAGGTGGCTCAAAATTATAAGGTAACCTATGAAGATAGCCAAGTTGTTTCCATTCTATTGACGACCTATCATTACTATGCCGGTGCCGTTCATGGTATGACTAATACCAGAGGACTTGTATATAATAAAATAACAGGTCAACGTGTTCCTCTATACAATTATGTAAAAATCGCTAATGCAGAACAGTTGGACAGAGGATTACGATCTTATGTATTAGATTACTACACAGGTTCCCATACAAAGAGCCGTATTCCTCAAGGCTGGAGTGTAAAATATGTAACTGATAACTACTGCCTACGCGGTAAGGGGAACATTGATCTAGTTTACCAACCATATGAATTAGGACCTTATTCTAATGGCACTACTTATATTGGATTTACACCGCAATCTATTGAATACTTTAACCGCATGAACTCGTAATAAAGGTGGCGTTATAGTTGTATGTAACATTATTAATGATACCCATTGGGCTGTTCTTACTGGTGATTAGCCTTCGGTATATGGTAAAAATTTTTACTATCTCGGACATACATGATATGCCCTATAGAACGGATAAAGGTGTCTTTACCATTGAAACAGCTGGTCGCTACGGCGTATGGCTTAATGGTAATCGATTTAAAAAGTCTCCCTTAGGGATGTTTGGATTGCAGCTGATTAACTGTGAAACAGAAAAGGAAGTCCCATTAAGAACTAGCTATATACCCGCTAGCGTGACTAAAGTAATCGACGTACGACTCGAGCTTTATACATTTCATGCTGAGCCGGGGATATATCAAATCGTATTTAACGATAACCCTAGTCCGATGGCTAAGATCTTTGGCACCATTAGTCGATTTTTGATGGGTGGTAAGGATGATTATGGCTCCTATTCCATCAGAATCTATCCACATCAATCTATGATTTACTCGTTCCTTAGTATATGGGGATTTATATTTGGCGTTATCGCCGTACTGTGGGGGATAGCGGGACTAGTTATACATTGATAAATTTAAGATAATTTGAATTTTGTATTTTTGCTATATAGCGTAAAGTATGTTATATTTTAGATACAAAGTGAGCCATCAACGTGTAGCTAGCGTTAGGCTCATCTACAAAATTGCAAATTTAGAATGCGCCTAACGTGTAAGCACTGTGAATGCTTTTATACGTTAGGCGTTTTATCTAAATTAAAACATAAAGCCTATAGTACGAAAATCGTACTATAGGCTTCTGTCATGTTTAATATATTATCTTCTGTATCCGCCACATCCTCTAGTATTAGAATTTGGACCGCAATAGTTTTGGTTGTTATTGTTGCATGGTGCATAGTTAGCATTGTTATTGCAGTTGTATTGTGTGTTAGTATTGCAATTGTACTGAGAATTATTGCATACATAATCATAAGCAAATCCTGTGGACACTACAGCAGTCACGGCTAAAGCAGTCATGATGAGTATACGTTTAGTAAATTTCATAGTAATCACCTCCTAGTTTTTATACTTATATTATACTACTATAAGTCAAACGAAATATGATATTCTATACATATATACTATTTGAGAGAATTTATGTGAAAGGAAGAGTTTGTATGATGAAACGTATATTGATGGCTACGCTCTGTTTAAGTTGTGTTACATTGGGTGGTCATGCAATTGATATTAATATACCTGGCGCAGATCCAACTGTATCAAAGGATGCGTATCAGAATTATCGCAAGACTGATGCGGATGCGCAACAGATGGAACGGGATGTTGAAAAGGATATAAAAACATATATGCCCAAACAAGTGATAGGTAATGGCGAATTTGATTTAAATGATATCATTTATTCAAATCGTGAGTTGAACCATGCATTAGATTTTTCTTCATCAATATTTATTTTGAAAGAGGATGGAGCCAATGTAAAATTCACCATGCCTTACTCGAGTCGATATGGGAATACTGAGAAGATTGCAGATGGTACACCTGCTTTCAGAAATGCAATGATTATGAGCCCCAATGGTATGATGGCTTATGAATTACGTCATCAACCAGCAGGCAATAATTGGGAGGATAGTAAGATTCCTTATAGCAAATTGACTGTTGATGATATGAAAGCTATCGCAGAGAAAACAGCTGGCGTATTTCGTGGTGATGACCATTCATTATATGCTGGTAAATTTATGTATCCTACGGTTGAAAAAGCGACATGGGATGTCACGTATGCTAAGGATGCACCAATGGTGGGGAGCCTTAATTTTACGATGAAGAATACACCGACGATTTCGTATCATGTGGGTTATAATTTTATGCCTAGAAAACAGTTTAGTGTGTTAAAAGCACAAGGTGTTGATAAGGCTAAAGACATAATAATGTCCCCGTTGGTTAACTATGTATTACCATCCATTGAACCAGCGAAGGATATACTTTCAAAAAGCAAAGCATTAAGAATTAATGATTTTACATTCTTAACGCTAAAAACAAGTAAAATGATACGGGAAGATAAAAATGATTCGTACATGTATGTATACGATAGCAATCAGTATAGAGAAGGTATCATGGTAATGCCAGTTGAGGCTGAAGATATACAACATCCAGAGAAGATTTTCCCGAAAGCTGTACGCAGTATTATTCTAACTGACAAGTATTCGATGCATCAACCAATCCAATTTGCTACCGTATGGAATGATGCTATGTCATCCGTATATATGCAAATTAAGCGTCCTAAAACAACGATTTATATGTTAATATCCCATGATAAACAATACGTATACAATCACTTTATTATGACCTATAATACGAATTCTTTGGTCGAAAAAGACTTGCGAGATATTGTGCAATATGTAGACACTAATAATAATAAGGACTACTATAACACATTCCAAAGTGGACTTGGGGCCAAGATGCCAAAAGATATGGCGACGGTTGATATTAAGAATGCGAAATAATAGATAATGTAAGGAATTTAAAAATACCTTGTGAAGTAACTCTCACCATAGGTTAGATTTTTTCCTGTAACTATAGGCTCTCTGTTGTGAGGTATATACCTTGTGATAGAGGGCTTTTTGTGTGTGATGAAAGTTAAAAAAGAGCTTTATTTTTCTAGAAAATATCTTTATTTCTTATGCTAAAAGGCGTATACTATAGATAATAATATAGAACATATATTTGTGTTTAAAGAGAGAAGGAAGATGTATGAGTGATGATGTAAAGATGTTTGAAGGTAGTCAAATTCGTTCTGTGTGGGATAATGAAAGGGAAGAGTGGTATTTTAGTGTAGTTGATGTGATAGGTTCTCTGACTGAAAGCAATAATCCGCGTGACTATTGGTATCGTGTGAAAAAACGTATGTCAGAAGAAGAACGAAGTGAGTTGTCGACATTTTGTCGACAACTGAAACTTAAGTCGACAGATGGTAAGTCATATAAGACTGATGTAGCCGATATGCAAGGTGTTTTCCGTATAATCCAATCTGTTCCATCACCTAAGGCAGAACCTTTTAAAATGTGGTTAGCAGAGGTTGGTAAAGAACGTATTGATGAAATCATTGATCCGGAACTCATGATTGATAGGGCTTTAGAATCATATGCGCGTAAGGGCTATAGCCGAGAATGGATTAATCAACGATTACAGGCCATTCAGGTTCGTAAAGAATTAACCGATACTTGGCAAGATCATGGTGTTAAAGCTGGTAATGAATATGCTATCCTAACGAATGAAATCTCTAAAGCTTGGTCTGGAATGACGACTAGAGAATATAAGGACTTTAAGGGGCTAAAAAAAGAAAATCTACGAGATAATATGTCTACTACAGAAATTATCTTAAATATGTTAGCAGAAACGGCTACAAAGGATATTGCGGAGGCAACTAATCCTCAAGGATTAGAGGAGAATAAAAAAGCAGCACAAGATGGTGGATCTATTGCGGGTGATGCACGTAAATCTATTGAAGCTAGAACTGGTAAACCTGTTATTACATCTAAAAATGCTATTGATTTAGGACGACTAATTAGTGATGTGGTGAAACATGATAGATGAACAATTTGAACGGATGAAACGAAAACGTAATTGTAGAGTATATTTTGATTCAGATTCTTTTAAAATATCTGATTGTACAGTTGTGCCAGTACACGATATACCTGATGTAATACATGAAAATCAGGAGTTTGATTTTTATGTTGAGTCTACCTATGATGTATATCTGCTCCGAATCATACATAACCAAGATTGTGTTGTAAGTATTTATCCTGCAAAAGTGGATGGCATTATATATATCGTGAGTTCTATACCTGTTTCTAAAGATAGTATCAAAGAAAATATTCAAAAGATTTTACATGTGTTGGAGACATATGGTTTTCCGAAATTGAAGAATCCGAAAAGTAGTATTACATTTTGTATATAGTGATGGAGTGGAGTATTAAGAAATTTAATATTAGAATCAAATTAAAAATGAGCCAGTATTACTCTGATTGAAGTGTGATACTGGCTCATTTTTCGATATATTAAATTTTATGAGGATTTATCTCTGTTATATCAATATCAGAGCTAGGTATATCTGCTACTAATTGATCTGATTTAGATAATGTTGATTGCTCGTAGGTATAACTTAATTGATGGTTGTATATTAATTTAAAATAATCCGATAATCCTTTATTTGTACAGTAGATATAACAACCTTTTTGACCTCGTGTCATTAATGTACGATATGTATTTTTCACAATTTCATTGGCAATACGATGTGCTTCAGTAGGATTTTCTTTTAAAAGTTTCTTGATACCTTTTATAGATTGATCTGTTTTTGCACGTTTGTTAATGTCTACAATAAGTTTACCATCTTCATAACGTAAATCATCACCAATGATTACACCGACATATTCAAATTCGAGACCTTGAGTAGTATGAATACACCCTGCTTCATTAATAGAATCAGGGTCAATAGCATATGTATCGGAGTCACCTAGGTTCCAACTAATTCCGAAATTGTACTCTGGTATTTGAATATCTTTAATTAATGATGTAGTTCGACCTTCTTTTGGCCAATCCCAACAATAACCAGCTAAGATACGAGATTTGTTATTTATGTTATTTTTAGTTTTTATAGCGTTATACATATCATGAGGATTATCAAAAATTTTGAAGTCATAATCACCTTCAAATCCATCATAGTTTGCAGTTTCTGCTATTTGTAGAGCATTATCAAGCCAAGCTAAATACCCATCTGAACCATTACAACGAAATTGAGATTCTAATGCGCCTTCATAGATTAAAGTGTTTTGTTTTTTACCAAAGTATCGTATTTTATCGATTGTACCGGCATCACTAAAGGTAACACGTTGATTTCTGTCGATAAAAAATACGCTAAAAACAGAGGCATTGATAATTTCTTTGATTTGATCTTCACCTTGGTTTTGGAACATTCCCGATTTTTCACGCAACCTATGTGCTTCATCTACTATTGCGATTTGAAGCTCATTCTTTTTACGTGTATGAAAGGTTCCACTACTTTGGAATAAGGCCTTTATTTCAGATTTTGTATATCCTTGTTGTAACATGGCACTATATACATTTCGTGGCGCTGCATTTGCCGTAATATATTGAGCCATATAGCCTTTATGGATACATTCAGCTAACAAGTTAATGGCAACTACACTTTTACCAGTGCCAGGTCCGCCACGTACTATATATACAGTTTTCTGATTATTCTTAATAGCCTCCAAAGCTGCTTTTTTTATTTGTTCAAACTCTACCTTTTGGTCATCGATTAGAACAAATTCTTTATTGCCTTTTAGCATATTTAAAATAGAATCTTGAAGTGATTTTGATGGTTTTAACTTACCGTGTTCAATGGACTCCATGATATTTGTAGTATCAGCTTTTGGAATATAAGTTTTGATAAAGTTACGTAAGCTATCCATTTGGCCTAGTGTGAACATCGGAGAGATATTTAAGATATCATTATAGATAGGATCACGGAGCTCAGGGGAGATGCTTTCATCAAAATTATGTAAAAAAGCACATGGATGTAGTTCAATAGGTCGAGTTTGTACATCTTCATTGAAATTTTCAATAAGGCTACAGTATGACCAAGCCTGATATGATGGGTGGGTTACTTCATGGATTCCACCACCAAGATAGGTAGATACAATATTATCTTTATCTGTTACTTTGAAAGCTTCGCCCCATTGTTTAAGCTCAACAATGACTACATGCTCTTTATCCTGTTGATCTAGTCCAGTAATAATAAAGTCAACCCGTTTTTGTGTATTTGGAACAATATATTCTATGGCAACACCAGCTAAGTCAGGTATAGCAAAGTCACGCATAACATTAGCCATATAAGATAATGAAGCTTGCCATGAATGAATTTCAGATTCGCCAACACGGCGATATTTTTCTGTTAATGTTTGATGTAACTTTTTTACCAAGACACCTTGTTCAAAGTCTTGGATAAAGGATTGTTTGTTGGATGAGTAAATAATCATAATAATGTCCTTTAAAAGATACTACTGATTGATAAATATATATCAATTCTATTTTACGCTATATTGATATGAATTTAAATTCAATATTTAAATTATCTGAATAGCTCTTTAACTAGTAGATGTTTAATGTTGATTAAGGATGTTTATAATCTATTGATTGTATTTTTACAATGAAAATTAGATAATATAATTAATAATGAATAATCAATGAAGTTGTGTTGTTGGAGTGTTATTAGATGGGTTTCTTTAGATTTCGCCGTTCTATAAAAATCGCACCAGGAATTAAAATTAATTTCAATAAGAAAAGTACAAGTCTTACTTTGGGGCGTAGAGGTGTACATACAACGATAAATAAGTTAGGTGTAAGAAACACTATAGGACTTCCAGGAAGTGGATTATCGTATACTTCATATAAAAAGTTTGATAACAATTCTGCGAACATGGCAGGCGTACCATATACTAAAGTCTGTCCTAATTGTGGTCATAATATGAGAAAGTCATGGATAAACTGTCCTAAATGTGGCTTCAATCTTTTATCTTTGTATAGTCAAACAGAATTAAATAGCCCTGTAAATTCTAGTGAGACGATTGCAAAAAACGATGTTAATCCTAGTAAAACAGAGACTGGGTGTGGCTGTCTAATATTGATTTTTATGGCATTGATCATTTATGGGATTCTAAGTTGATTTATTTTCATGGTTAAAAAAGTGAGGGGTATTATGAAAAAGTCAAAAAAAGCGTGGTTAACATTTGTTACTGTAAGTTCTTGGATATTAGCACAACTAGGATTGCCTACAACGGCTAATGCATGGGATAAGTATAGTGATGATTTAAATACCTTGGACCATAGTAGTGCTATTAATCTAAATAATTTCAAAGGTATGAAGTTTAAATCTAATAATATGGTTCCACACAAACAAATTTTTGATAGCATTGATGGAATTTTTTCTAATGATATAGTTGAAATGGCACATTATAGTCATAGATCACACTCTTCTCACAGATCTCATTATTCACATTATTCCGGTTCTGGTTATACATCAGGTGGTAGTACAAGTAGTTCTGGAAGTAATGATTATGGATATGTAGCACCAGCTCAACCTGTTGATGTTATGTCAATTTCTAATATACAACAGCAACTCAACGATTTAGGTTATTCTGTGGGAACTGTTGATGGACAAAAGGGGCCTAATACAGTTCAGGCAATTAAAAATTTCCAAATAGAATATGGTTTACCTGCAACAGGCATTGTTGATTGGCAAACAGAGGCATATTTGAATAGCACTAATATTAATATTGTCCGTGCAGGGCTACAACGTCATGGATATACATTTTCTTCTGGTAGTGGTCGTACACAAGATGTTGTGGCTGCTATCTATGATTTTCAAGCTAGACATGGGTTACCACAAAATGGTCGTATTTATTTAAAAATGAAACAAGCATTAGGTGTCTAGTATGGCAAATTATTTTATTAGAAAAGAAAATGATTTTGTTTATTTCGTTGAATTAAAGAAAGAATTCTATGAGCCTAAAGCGGTAATGTATGCGGCGAATATGTTTACAGACCAATGTTATATTAAAATTGATGAAGTTGACTTTGACACTGTTGGTGTTTGGTTCAAATTAAAGTTAGAGGCTGATAAAGATAAGTTAGAAAGGTTATTGGGTGACTTTTGTAATGAAGCACTAAAAAAACAGGTTCAAATTGACTTAGATGATAGATTTGGTAAGTTTCGAGAAATTATTTATCATAAAGCATTTGATAAAGCAGGAGGGATAGACTAGTGTCAGTACTTCCTGAATTACATTATCTGCCATTTTGGTTTACAGAGTTGTCAAATGGAATAATGGTTTTAGTTAATCAAGGTGGAGAACATTTATTTATAAATCTTGATGACTTCAATCATATTTTAAATAAGGATATTGATAGAAATTCAGATTTTTATTTTGCTTTAAAGGATAAACAGTTTTTAGCAGATGATTACGACCTTGAAATTCAACTTGATGTATTAGCTAACCAATTAAAGAGTAGAAAAGCATATTTAGATGATTTTACATCATTACATATGATTGTTGTAACAGCAAGATGCAATTTTAATTGTCGGTACTGTCATGCTAGTAGTGCTAATGAAAAAGAACATGATTTGGATTTAGATTGGCCTACAGCAAAACTTATCGTAAATAAGATTTTTGAATCTCCATCTCCAATTATAAAAATAGAGTTTCAAGGCGGTGAACCGCTATTAAATTGGCCTATCATTCAAGATATTGTAGAGTACGCAGAGATAGTAAACCGTATTGCTAAAAGACAATTAGAATTTGTCATCTGTACTAATTTAACTTTAATTACTAAAGAAATTTTAGAATATTGTAAAAGTCATAATATTGCAATCTCTACATCTCTTGATGGAAATCAAGAAATACAAAACTATAATCGTAAGCCTCGAGGTCCGATAGATGGATATAAGGTATTTGAAGATAAGTTAGCTCTGACCAGATCTATTTTAGGTCAAGATGGTGCCTCTCCATTGCTTACTGTTAGCAAGACTAATTTAAATAGGTTACCTCTTGTTGTTGATGAGTATATTAAACATGACTTTCATGGAATATTTATTCGTGCTTTAAACCCATATGGTAATGCTGTAGATAATGTAAACACTCTAGGCTATTCAACGGAAGAGTTTCTTAAAGCTTATAAGAATGCTTTAAATTATATTATTCAAAAAAATATAGAAGGCTATTATTTCGTAGAGTATTATGCAGCATTATTATTAGAACGTATTTTAACACCTTTTAGTACTGGATTTGTTGACTTACAATCTCCATGTGGCAATATTATAAGTGGTGTTATTTACGATTACAATGGCTATGTTTATGCCTCAGACGAAGGACGTATGTTAGCACGACGTGGGGATAAGCGATTCTGTTTAGGTCATGTGGGAGCTAATACCTGGAATGAGTTATTCAAGGGAAATCTTGCTAAAGAGGTTGTTAAAGCATCCTGTGTTGAATGCTTACCTGAATGTGCGACTTGTGCATATCAACTGTATTGTGGAGCAGATCCCGTACGGTATTATGCTGAAAATGGGACTCTTGAAGGGCATCGACCAAGTAGTAGTTTTTGTCAAAAAACTAAAGGGGCTTTAGACTATATTTTTTACTTATTAAGTTTAAATGATGATAGAATCAATAAAGTCTTTTGGTCATGGATTAATTATTGAGGTTGATAATGTTAAGTACAAAAATTGAAGGTATTAATATCAAACAACCCTATATAGGTAAAGTATCTATAGAAGATGATTTAATTATTTGTAGAAATAGTCAGCTTACATTAACGCTTTCACCCAATGACTTCCTTAATTATGAATCAGGTGATATTGTATCTATTATGCCTGATGGAATTATCTCTATTTTGTATCGTAGTAGTTGGCAAGATTTGACACTCTTTATTACAAATCAATGTAATAGTGCTTGTATTATGTGTCCCCAAGTCTGCGACAATTCTGGTCATTTTTTCAATATGAATTTACAAATACTTGAGCTAAAGCCTGAGAATGTAAAGCATATAGGGATTACTGGTGGAGAACCTACAGTGTTCCCTGATGTAGTTGTTGAGTTACTGCATCGAGTTCATGATATTTACCCAGATACTCCGGTCTCTTTTTTGACTAATGGGCGTGCGTTTAAAAATATGAAATTAGTTGAAAGAATTACGAGTATTGGTCATTCTAAATTGCTTTTTTGTATTCCTTTATATGCAGCAAATTATGAGCAGCATGATTATATAGTTGGTTGTAATGGTGCATTTATTGATACGATTAAAGGGATTTTCAACCTATTTAGAAAGAGGCAGTTAATAGAGATTCGAACAGTTTTGTTCAGTAAAACTATAGGTAATATTAAGCTGTTAGCTGATTATATATCTAGGAATCTACCATTTGTACGACATGTTGCTATTATGGGGATGGAATACAGTGGATATGCAGCGAAAAATAGTGAGGAGTTTTGGATAGATCCATTTGACTATAAGGATGTACTTGAATCGGCATCATTATCATTATATAGACGAGGTATAATGACTTCTATTTACAATATACCTTTATGTTTGTTAACAGAGGGTGTGCGATTTTTAGCAAGAGATAGTATTTCTGCTTGGAAAAAGACATATCCTGTTAGTTGTAATAATTGTGTCATGAAAGAACAGTGTTGTGGTATTTTTGAAACATCTATAAATATAAGTCAACATATAAGCCCCTTGTTATAGTCTATTACTTCTATATGCACCCAATAGTATATATATCGATATTTTATAATCTTCTATAAGCTATTTTAGGAAGTTGACGTATTATTTCTATGTGCTCCCTGATAGAGGTGGCGCTCTCTGAATGTTATTTTATTGATATATATCGTGAGTATTTACGAATATTAAAAAAACAGCATGGCTTAATGGCAAAGTTCCCGAAACATTGAAATAGGATAATAATAAAGAGGTTTCTCTTATCATTTCTATGATAGTAGGAACCTCTTTTGTTATCATTTTATTACTATATAAGTACATTACAATATACAAAATATAGTTAGTGTGTATTGAGGAAATCTTATGTTTAGAAAATCTTTGTTATTCGGTGGTCTGATTGCTATACTGTGTTTGAGTGGTTGCAGCAATGCTAATGAGTTGCCTGGGTATAATGCAAAAGCTAAGCATTCTAGTGCTGATTTTTATAAGAATGATTTGATGGATAGTATTCTTAATGAACGAATCTATAATGCTACTAGTGTTGCGGAGGTTAGTGATGCGGCTAGATTGCTATATCGTGTTGATGAGATGAATGCTGAGCAGCGTAGAAATTTAAACTATTCTATATGGCGTGCCCAATATAATGCTGTAACCGAAGTCCATATGCATACTGATAAGGGCGGGCTTTCCTATACACTGCCGTTTCCAGCTTTCAAAGGTGGCACACAATCTGCTCCTATTCCAGATGTGAAAGATACTAATACACTTGTGTATACATTTAACCATCCTTTTATTTATACTAGTTTATTTATGGATAATCATCCGTATGAGCAAAGTGCTCAGTATTTGGGCAAACCCTATAATGAATTAAAGCAAGGCTATGTGCGTTCTGCATTGCAGGAAAAATGGTCACATATGAATCAAGATCAGTTTGATATATCCAGTATTGATGGTAGTACTTTCAAAGGGGAAAGGGTTATTAATGGCCGTTGGAGCACCATGAAAACTAAAGGCGATCCTACCTTTGTGGCAAATGATATTTCTTTTGCCTTAAATAATGAGCCTGATACGCAATATGTACTTACCCTGATGGTTAGAGAGGATGGCGAGCGAGGTATTGGTAAACGGGGCATCGAGGACATTATCGCTAATTATATTGTGCCTAATATTACTTCATTAGAACGGTTAAATAAGGATAGTCATTTTGAAAGCTTTCATAACTATAATTATCGGGTATTAAATGATGCCGTTGAGGAAGCATCCGGTAATGAGCATATTAAAATATATAAGGATCCTACAGGTATTTCGCAGATGATAGAAGTATATCCTGTTGAGCATAAGGGGGAAATCTGGGCTAATCTTGTTGACATAGTTACAATCTCTGAAGCACAGTTAAAAACTAGAAAGAATATGCGTAGTGGTAGCCATACGTATATATGGAATGATGGCGTTCCTGGCGTGCTGGTAACATTTGAATATGAAGATGGTATTAGTGAGTGGCGATTTAGCACGCAAGATGCACATAATCTTTATATACATACAATCTATTATAAATATGATGCGAATCGAAAGACTTTGCCAGCACTAGCAGGAATCGCCTCTGATGCGAAGATTTCAAACTTGGGTGATACATATAAGGGCGAAGTAGATTTTTTATGATATAATTGATATCAAAGTGAGGCATAAATGGTTCGAATGCCAGCTCTCGCTTCTCGAATTTTAATATTGAAGAAATGGTCTGACTCTACTGTCGGGCCTTTTTTCATACCAGTAATTTAAAGGAGTAAACATGCCTGCATGGTCCGTAATACGACACAAATTA
>FLSE01018099.1_pt1 | contig 13025 bp, 9 predicted proteins | sample 1550461 | NCBI WGS metagenome assembly FLSE01 (sample SAMEA4031758, study PRJEB14383) | metagenome | biome: human; feature: oral; material: saliva | place: Philippines | collected 2014 | reverse complement strand
CTTTAAGACCCTTGCTAACGCCCTTTTGAAGTCCAATTAAGCACCTTTTACTTTATACTTGGTAACTAATTGATACTCTGTTGATTGTAAACCTAATTCATGTGTGTGTTTTTGTCGTTAGTTATAGGTATTTCCCTTGAAATTATGTAATGATTTTTCAACCCCTTGTCTGCAGATTTTCGAAGTCTTAAAACGAAAAGATTTTCAATGAAAGAGGATGAAAATAGGATAGATAGTTGACGATCTCAGCCATATTTTTGTTTAATGAGTAACTTTGGATCTTGCGTTAAAGTACTACGAAAAGCGTCCACACATTTAACGGAAGAACCATCCTTTTTACTATATAATATTGTTAAAAATGTGACTAAAACGATACTTTTTACAAATAAAACGTTACTTTTGCAAGACATAAGAGAGCTAAACTTTATAAAAGTAAAGAAAAATGAGAAAGATAAGAGCAGCCGTTGTAGGCTATGGTAACATTGGTGTTTACAGTGTTCAGGCACTTGAAGCAGCAAAGGATTTTGAGATTGCAGGTATCGTTCGCCGTCAGGGCGACAAGGACAAACCATTAGCACTGACCCCATACGAGGTTGTTGATGATATAACTAAGCTGAAGGATGTTGACGTGGCTATCCTTGCTACACCAACACGTAGCTGCCCAGAATATGCTGAGAAGATTTCTGCTTTGGGTATCAATACAGTAGACTCTTTCGATATTCATGGTTCTATCCTCGACTATCGTACCAAGCAGATGGAGAACAACAAGCGCACCAATACCGTTAGTGTTATCTCTGCTGGTTGGGACCCAGGCTCAGATTCTGTCGTACGTGTCTTGTTAGAGAGTCTTGCACCAGAAGGTCTTTCTTATACAAACTTTGGTCCTGGCCGTTCAATGGGCCACTCTGTGGTAGCTCGTAGTAAGAAGGGAGTGAAGGATGCACTCTCTATGACGATTCCTCTTGGCGAGGGTATCCATCGTCGTATGGTCTATGTTGAGTTGGAAGAGGGCGCTAACCTTGAGGATGTAACAAAGGATCTTAAGGCTGACGATTACTTTGCTCACGACGAGTTGCACGTCTTTGCTGTACCAAGTGTGGCTGCTTTGAATGATGTTGGTCATGGCGTTCACATGACGCGTAAGGGTGTTAGTGGTCAGACCCACAACCAGCATTTCTCTTTCGATATGTCTATTAATAACCCTGCTCTTACTGCACAGGTGCTTGTTAACGTGGCACGTGCAAGTATGCGCCTTGCTCCTGGATGCTACACAATGCCTGAGATTCCTGTCATTGACATGCTGCCAGGTAGCCGTGAGGATATTATTGCAACTTTGGTTTAAGGCTATTTAGCTTATTAGGTCTATTGGCCCTATTAGGCTAATAAGTCCAATTAGGCTAATAACCTTCCCCCTTAATAATGGCAACCACATGTTGGTTGCCATTATCTTTTTATGTAATAGATGGATGTGCAAAGGCTTTTTTTTGTACTTTTGCAGGTAATATGAGAACTTTCCAACATAAAGTGACGGTAAATGACATGGGCGCCATCGTGGTTTTTGGGCTTGGTGCCTTCTTCTGTCTGTGGCATCGTACGAACAGTGTGATGGTCTTATTAGGCTTTCTACTTATCATTGTGACGCTCAGAGCAGTAGACCGTGCCATTCACTCTAAATATGTGTTGACAGATGAGGCTACGCTACTGGTGATGACAGGACGCATAGGACGCTCCAAGCGGGTCGTCCTCTCTGATGTGAAGAGGGTTGAGAAGCGACCGTTTGCCTTTCGTTTGGGCTATTACGCACTGTTAGAGATGACAGATGGTAGTGTTGTCAGCGTACAACCTGATAATGTCGACAGTTTCTTGTCAGCACTGGAAAAACGAATAGAAAAGAAAGATAACAAGGTATGAGATTGAAATACTTATCGGCACTGGTCGTCGGTGTCGTGTTGAGTCTGCCTACACAGGCACAGGTATATTTGGATAGTACGGAGGTTGCTAACATCCTGCATCCTAAGGCTGTGGCCGTCACACAACCGAAGGTCGCCGCCTTAGATACTGATGATAGTGGTGAGGAAGAGGAAGATACAGATAGTATTATCCCTGCTTTCACCACTGATAGCCATCTTAGTTGGAAGGAAAATATCACAACCCGACTGGATGGAATACTCCGAAGTGCGCTCTTAGAGACGGTACAAACAAGTGTGATGGTATGGGACTTGACGGACGATGTTCCAGTCTACCAGTTCCGTGAACGCCTCCACTTGCGCCCTGCTTCTACGATGAAGTGTGTTACAGCTATTGCAACATTGGATAAACTTGGGGCTGATTATGACTTTAAGACAAACCTTTACTATACGGGTGTGATTGACGACTCTACGCAAGTATTGCGTGGCGACCTCTATTGTGTTGGTGGTATGGACCCAATGCTCTCTTCTTCGGATTTGACAGAGATGGTACGTGCCGTACGAGACTTAGGTATCAAGACGATAGAAGGCAGTGTCTATGCCGACCTCTCTTTTAAGGATCGCGACCGTTTGGGTAAGGGTTGGTGTTGGGATGATAAGAATCCTAATCTCTCCCCTTTGCTTGTGGATGGTAAGGACGAGTTTACCTATCGTTTCTCTCGTAAGTTAGAAGATATGGGTGTGACGCTGAATGGCTCTACTGGCGAACGTCAGTTACCCGCTAATGCACAGTTGCTAACGACACGTACACATTCTATTCGTCAGGTGCTCCATCGTATGATGAAGGTGAGTGATAACCTCTATGCTGAGTCTATGTTCTATCAGTTGGCTGCTAATGGTGGCACACGATGGGCGAGTGCGAAGACAGCACGCCAATATGAGAACGACCTTTTCAGCCGTATTGGCCTAAACCCTCGCGACTATAATGTTGCTGATGGCTCTGGTCTGTCTTTATATAATTATGTGACGACCGAACTTGAGGTGAAGCTCTTGCGTTATGTCTATCAGCATCCTGATATCTATGAGGCCTATCTTGAGGCACAGCCGATAGCTGGCGTAGACGGAACACTGCGTAGTCGTATGCGTGGAACGGCTGCTGCTGGTAATGTGAAGGCGAAGACAGGAACGGTGAAGGGTGTTAGTTCACTGGCGGGTTATCTCACTGCTTCCAACGGTCATCTGCTCTGTTTCTCTATTATTAATAATGGTGGACTTAGCAATGGACCTATGCGTAATTTCCAAAACAAGATTTGTGTGGCGTTGTGCCAATAAGGCTTATTAGTCCAATTTGGCTTATTAGCCTTATTAGCCCAATTAGCCTAATAGCCCAATAACCCTTTAAAAAGAAAAGAAATTATGATAGCAAAGCTTCCTCATCATCTCCTCGAAGATGTCCTTGAAGAGATAAGAATCTTTGTCGAGAACATTATAGAGTCAATCGGTGTACATGGTCATACCGTTCCTGTATTGCGTCATGTCTTATTGACATTAGTAGCAATCTTGTTGGCTTTCATTGCCGAACGAATCTGTAAATGCTTATTCGTTCCCCTTGTTCTTCGTCTGGTAAAGCGTACGCAAGCTCGATGGGACGATGTAGTCCTTGACCATCAAGTGCTGCGCACAGCCTGCCACATTGTCCCTGCCTTGGTGATATGGCAGTTGATGCCGCTTGTCTTCTATCAGTACCATGTTGTTCAGGTGGCTTTGACACGAATAACTGCTGTCTATCTTACCGTAGCAACGACGCGACTCGTGACGAAACTCATCGACCGTCTGCGCTATCTCAACACAAAACCCGGTGACTCGACGAGCCTTTATCTTAAGTCTTTCTGTGGCGTATTGAAGATTCTTGCTATCTTTATTGCTGTGATTGTGGTGGTTGGAATCCTTATTAATCGTAGTCCGATGACGCTGTTGGCTGGCTTAGGAGCTACCTCTGCCGTTCTTATGTTAGTCTTTAAGGACACGATTGATGGTCTTGTTGCTGGTGTCCGTCTGACGAGTAACGAGATGATACATATTGGTGACCATATTACTCTACCTGGCGGCTTCGTGGATGGAACGGTCATTGATATCACACTCACAACTGTAAAGATTCGTCAATCAGATAATACGATTACCACCGTACCGCCTCTTACATTAGTTAGTGGAATGTTCCAAAACTGGAAAGGAGTGCAGGATGTAGAGGGACAAAGGGTCAAGAAGATGATTTACTTTGATGTGCGCAGCATTCGTATTGCTGACGATGGACTCAAGCAACAGCTAATTGAAAAGGGACTTGCTAAGGCGGACGACCTAAAGGGTGAGGTTGTGACGACCGCTCTCTTCCGTCATTATATGGAGCATTACCTTGCCAAGCGTGAGGATGTCAATGCGAAGATGCCTCTCCTCGTACGTCAATTGGAGGCAACACAGGCGGGTATCCCTATGGAACTTTACTTCTTCCTACGTCAGAAAGACTGGATTCCTTACGAGCATGCCATGGCTGACATCCTCGAACATGTCTACGCCTATGCCAACGAGTTCGGCTTGAAGGTTTATGCACAGACCCCTGTGCAGTAAAAGAGGTTTTTTTGAAAATTAGAGTGATAAGGAAAGTATCTCTTAAGTTTAGAACTTTGACGTAATGTCACACAGAGGTACGGAGTGAATGGAGGATTATTAAAAACAAAGTGGAACGCACGGAGACACCGTCGGTGCAAGGAGCTACGGAGAAAGTTTGCAAACTTTGTTAGAGACTTATGCTCAAACCATTTATCACAAAAGTTATCAGGAATCTGTACGCTACGCCTCCGTTGCTCTATGTGCCATCGGCACCTCCGTGCTATGCCTTTACCTCCGTCCTCTCCGTCGCTCCGTGTGCCTTATTATGTAAGAGTTTTAGTTTATCACTTCATACTTAAGAAGAACCATAAAAGAGGTGGTTGAGAGGCGGCTAAACCCTCAACACAATAGTGCGGAGCATCAACACGACATGTGCGAAGGCTCCGCACATATCGTGCGAAGGCTTAGCTCCATTCTTTAAGTTGCTTGGCTAAACTCCAAAGAAGTTTGAATTCAAGCTGAGGAGTTGGGTAATAATTTATGTATTTGTAGCTACCTTGTTATGCTGAGGGCAGACATTATCTAACAATTGTAGCTTGATAAGACAATATCATATCATTAAAGCAATGGTGAAGTTATCGCCTCGTTTGTCCGAACAATAAGATAATCGGATTTAAAGAGCAAGGAAACATATCAGTATAATGCCAATATCTAATACTAAAATAGTCGCATATACTAATCGCAAGAAAGCAGATGATGTCTTTTTATATTCATGTTTTAGCAGCAAACAAGAAAGCACAAGCAAAACTATACTAACCAGATAATATAATAGATGTTGGATTAGTGAAGGGTGAAAAATGTCTGTATTACCTCTTTCAATATGCTCCTCTACATCAAACCATACTCCCTGCATAATGCCCAAAGCTGCAAGGATAATAACTGGACTTATTATTGACAGGATTTTTAGTAGGATGCTTTTCATTATTGTTATTTCATATTTAGGGGTGTAAGTCACCTAATGAGCAGTCCGAAACATTGGTTGAGTAGCTTAACATCATAGCTATGTCCATTAAGTGTTAGTAGTGCGATTGTAGGCATAGAGTTCTATTTTTAGTTCTTTGCAAATATAATGTTTTCTTACAGAAATACAAAGAAATGGAGACACAATTTAGGGTCTTCAGATATTTGGGATGATAATGATTCGCCAAAGCTTAGGTCTCTGACGAAATGGCACACGGAGAAAAGGAGAGTACGGAGGATTATTAAAACAAAGTAATGGTAGTCACGGAGGCACCGTCGGTGCGTGGAGTAATGGAGATAGTTTGCCAATTCCATTAGCACTTTATACATAAAGCGTTTACCCCAACAGAGTTATCAGGAATCTGTATGCTATGCCTCCGTCGCTCTATGTGCCATCGGCACCTCCGTGTTATTGCCTTTACCTCCGTCCTCTCCGTAACTCTGTGTGCCTTATTATGTAAGCTTTTTAGTTTGTCATTTCATATTTCGGAAGAACCACAATTTGTGTGATAAGTCCTTTCTATCCAAAGGCTACATACTCTTTTGTTTTTTCTTTTATGTCAACCAATCCATATCTCTGCTTTCTTTTGGCAAAGACTAAAGTTCAAAATTCAAAGTTTCCAAGTGAAGGATTTGGAAAATAATTTGTACATTTGTAGTCGTCTTGCTTGGTAGAGGGCAGGCGCAACCTATAAATCCGTAAACTGATAACGATGATAACTGGCGAGATAAAAACCAAGATTGACCAGATATGGGACACCTTCCACGTCTCTGGTATCACCAATCCTATTACTGTTTTAGAGCAAATGACCTATATCTTTTTCATGAAGATGCTTGACGACAAGCAGCTACAAGAGGAAGATATGGCACGAGATTTCGATATAGAAATAAAGAACCCTACCTTCCTTGTTGGGCAGAACTGGCTGAATCCTACTACCGAACAAGAGGTTCCCTACGAGAGTATGCGCTGGTCGGTGTTCCGCCATACAGGTCCTGAAAACATGTTTCAGATGGTTCGTCAGAATGTCTTTGAGTTTATCAAAACCATCGGAACAGGTGAGGAGAGTGCCTACAGCAGGTATATGCAGTCGGCTACCTTCCTTATCTCTGATGCTCGTACACTGACGAAGGTGGTCGATGGGGTCGATGCACTCGACATGAACAACCGTGATGCGATGGGCGATGTCTATGAGTATATCCTTGGTAAGATGGCTGCTTCGGGAACAAACGGACAGTTCCGTACGCCTCGCCACATCATCCGTATGATTGTAGACATGATGCAGCCGACACCTGCCGACTATATCTGCGACCCTGCGATGGGTAGTGCGGGCTTCTTGGTGGAGGCGGTGAAGTATATCAAGGAGCATCACGAGCGGGCACTCTATACGGCTGAATCGGTGAAGCATATCAAGTCTTCGCTCATCAATGGCTACGATACTGACCCAACGATGCTGCGTATCGGTGCAATGAACCTCCTCTTGCATGACGTCACAGCACCCGAGTTGGCACGTCGCGACTCCCTTTCTGAGCAGAACAATGACGAGTCTTGCTACACACTCATCCTTGCTAACCCACCTTTTGCAGGTAGTCTTGACAAGGGAAATGTAAACAAGAAGATTCTTGCCTACGCTAATACGAAGAAGACAGAGCTACTCTTTCTTGCACAGTTTGTACGTTCGTTAGAGGTGGGCGGACGTTGTGCGAGCATCGTTCCAGACGGTGTTCTCTTCGGAACGTCCAAGGCGCACATCGCTATACGTAAGCAACTGGTCGACAATCAGCAGTTAGTGGCAGTCGTCTCTATGCCGAGTGGTGTCTTCAAACCATACGCTGGTGTTAGTACGGCAGTACTTGTCTTCACGAAGACGAATAGTGGCGGAACGGATAAGGTATGGTTCTATGATATGCAGGCGGACGGTTTTTCGCTCGATGACAAGCGTTCGCCAATAGCCGAGAACGACATCCCTGATGTTGTCAACCGCTTTCATCATCTTGCTGACGAGGCCAATCGCAGTCGTAAGGAGCAGAGCTTTATGGTGCCGGTTGCTGATATTCGTGCGAATGATTACGACCTCTCCATTAACAAGTATAAGGAGGTAGAGCGTGAGAAAGTAAGCTACGAACCAGTCAGCGACATCCTTTCTCGTCTGAAAGCTACGGAGTCTACTTATTTAAGTGGCTATAACGAACTCATTGAAATGTTGGAGGAGGGAGTGAATGAATAATCAACTGACATTTACAAGGGTATATGCTTTTGGCTGCGAGGGAGTAGGCAAGGGGATAGTTATGCAGTGGTTTGAACGGAACCAAACTTGTTTCATGCTGCAAAAGGAGGAGTGCGTATGAGAGAAGGATGGGAGTATAAGACGATAGAGAAATGTACATCTATTGAGTATGGAACTCGTGTTGTGCAGAAAAGAGATGGTGGAACTATATATCCTGTATATGGTGGAGGTGGTGAAACATTCCGAATGGATAGGTATAATAGGGAAGATTGTCTCATTATTGCTCGTTTTGCAATGTCTCCTCGATGTGTAAGATACGTTGCAGGAAAGTTCTTCTTAAATGATAGTGGATTGTCTGTTAAGTCCAAAGAAGAATTAGAGCAAGCCTATTTAAACTATCATTTATTGTTTTTCAATGATGTTATATATCACTTAGGGAAGGGTGCTGCTCAGCGAAATCTTGATGTTAAAGCATTTCGCCAATTGGTTATTGCTATCCCTCCTAAGCCTACCCAGCTATCCATTGTCTCCGAACTTGATAAGCTAAACGAGCTGATACGGATTAAGAAAGAGCAGCTAAAAGACTATGATACACTTGCACAAAGCATCTTCTATGGGATGTTTGGGGACCCTGTGGAGAATGAGAGAGGGTGGGAAGTGAAGAAGTTGAAAGATATATCTCGTAAAATTGGTGACGGACTTCATGGTACTCCTGAATACTCTGAATTAGATACAGGTTGGTATTTTATTAATGGTAATAATTTAGAAAATGGGTGTATTTCTATAAAATCAACGACCAAGAAAGTAACTGATTCTGTAAGGAAGGAGTATTATATAGAAATGGATGATTTTACGTTGTTAGTTTCTATTAATGGAACATTAGGTAAAAGTGCTTTCTATAACGGGGAAAATGTAATATTGGGCAAGAGTGCTTGTTATATAAAGTTGAATAAGGATGTTAACAAATTATTCATATATGAGATTATTAGAGGTGAGTATTTTAAACGATATGCTGAATCTGTATGTACAGGAACTACGATAAGGAATGTATCTTTAAAAGCAATGAGAGAATTCCCTATAATATATCCCCCTCTCCCTCTTCAGCACTCTTTTGCGCAAAAGATAGAGCAGATAGAGCAACAGAAAGCAGCTATTCAAAAGACAATTACCGACTTAGAGACCCTTCTTGCTGCACGAATGCAATATTGGTTTGACTAAGCAAGCAATCAGAATACTTGAAAAATAAAGACGAAGAAAGACGATATGGCTAAAAACTTTGATTATATACTATTGTTAGCAGACAAGATACCGACCTTTAAGCACCTACACAACTACTGCAGGTTGGCTGAAGAACAACAACCAATCTACCCTGATGCGTCTGCCAACAACGCTCGTAAGGCCCTTGAGTGGCTGATGAAGAACATGCTGAAGATGGCTGGTGTTACCGTTGACGCACGTGCGACGCTCAACGATATGTTACGCCTTCCAGCGACAGACGCCTTTGTCAATCGTGATTATAAGTTTCGAGAAGATATTTACTTAGTAAAGAAAATAGGCAATGCGGCCAGCCATGACGGGGCAGAACCCGTCAATCGGGTGAAGGCTTTCCGCTGTCTTCGTGCACTCTATAATGTCGTAGCGGGTTTTATGGGGCGTTGGGATGCTGTTAAGGAGATACCTCCTTTCGACGCAACACTCATCTCTTCACCGTCTGCCCCAGTCGCCCTCGTCAAGAGTCCAGAACCGAAGGTGGAGATGGAGGTGGTCAACAGCGTACAGAAAGAGTCGCTCGACGACCCACAACCAGTGGTGCTACCTCGTGAGAGTCTTGCCAGTGAGGCCGTGACAAGGAGGTATCTCATTGATTATATGCTCGAGGAAGCAGGCTGGGAAATCTTAGAAGAGAAGGGAAAAGTGCTGGGTGGAAAGGCTTGCATAGAGGTGGAAGTGGACGGCATGCCCACTGCTTCGGGGAAAGGCTATGCCGACTACGTACTCTTTAGCCGTGGGGGTAAGCCCTTAGCTGTCATCGAAGCGAAGGCCACTAACCATGCTGTGACAGAAGGACGGCACCAAGCAACGCTCTATGCTGACTGCTTAGAGAAGCGATATGGTGTGCGCCCTGTCATCTATTATACCAATGGCTTCACGACAAAGGTCATCGATGGTATGGGCTATACCGACCGTGATGTAATCTCTTTCCACTCTATGGACGACCTCGAAAGGCTGATACAGAAGCGCAGAAGGGCAGAGATAAAGGACGTAACGATAAAAGCTGATATCACAGACCGCCCTTATCAGCAGACCGCTATCAAGCGTATTGTAGAGTGGTTTAATGCTAAGCACCGTCGAGGACTGCTCGTCTTAGCAACAGGAACAGGTAAGACACGTGTAAGTATCTCGCTCTGCGACATCCTTATGCGCAATGATTGGGTGAAGACAGTGCTCTTCCTTGCCGACCGCACAGCCTTGGTCGGTCAGGCTCATCGTGCTTACGAAGCCTTGCTGCCAAGTGTGTCTATGTCGGTGTTGAGCGAGGAGAAAGCCCCTGATATGCAGGCACGTATCCTCTTCTCTACCTATCAAACGATGATAAACTACCTCGACAGAGAGGATAAAACCTTTAGTGTTGGCCGCTTCGACCTTATCATCATTGACGAAGCCCACCGAAGTGTCTTTGGCCGATATGGCGCTATCTTCAACTATTTCGACTCGTTGCTCATTGGTTTAACGGCTACCCCACGTGACGAGATAGACCGCAATACCTACGACCTTCTACAGTTAGATAATGGTATGCCTAACTACAGCTACGACCTTGACGAGGCTGTCAGGGATGGCTATCTCTGTCCTTATAAGACACTGCAGTATCACTCTAAGATTATGGAACGTGGTGCCAAATGGGACGAAATGTCGAAGGAGGACCGTGAAGAAGCCGAAAGACTAATGGACTATGAGAAGTCTTTAGCAGGCTTAGGACCCGACGACGAGTATCATCGTGACATCCTTCCGCAAGAGATATTCAAGTATCTTTTCAACATAGATACCGTAGACAAGGTATTGATGGAGTTGATGGAAAAGGGTTTGAAGATGAAGAGTGGGGAGGAGATAGGCAAGACTATCATCTTTGCCATGAACCACAAGCATGCAGAACTCATCGTTGAACGTTTCCGCACACTCTATCCTGAGAAGGAACCCGACTACTGTCAGCTGATTGATAACTATGTCAACAAGGCACATGGACTTATACTTGACTTCGAACAGATGGATAAGTACCCACAGATAGCCGTCAGTGTCGATATGCTTGACACAGGTGTTGACGTGCCATCGGTGCTCAATCTCGTCTTCTTTAAGTGTGTTCGTTCGAAGATAAAGTTTATGCAGATGATAGGACGTGGCACACGTCTTTGTCCGAAGGTGTTTGGTAGTGCTGACAAGAAAGAGTTCTACATTTTCGATTGGTGCGGCAACTTCGAGTATTTCTCTGTAAATAGTGATGGCGCAAACCCCGTCGCTGTGAAGTCGCTGACCGAACGGCTCTTTACGTTGAGGCTTGATATCGCAGCTGCCTTACAGTCGGCTGAACACCAAGAGAGGGAGGTCGACCGCTGTCTACACGATGAGTTGAAGGCTATCCTACACACACAAGTGAACCAACTCAGTAGGGCTCGCATAGATGTCAGAGCACATCTGCAGACGATAGAACCCTATCGTGACCGTGAAGCATGGGTTTGTCTGAGCGATTTAGACGTTGCCGAACTGAAGGGAATAGCCCATTTGTTGCCACGTCCGAAGGAGAATGAGGCCGCAAAGAAGTTCGATGTGCTGATGCTCTGTCAGCAGTTAGAGCTGGTAGACAGTACGGTGAAGGCCGATAACAGTCGTGCGAGTGTGATTAAGATTGCCCAACTGTTAGAGAAGAAAGCCACTATCCCAGCTGTGAGAGAGCGGATGGAAACCATTAAGGAGGTGCAGACAGCAGGCTTCTGGGAACATAGTACGCTGAATAGTCTTGAACGAGTGAGGAAGGAACTACGTGAGTTGGTGCATGTGTTAGCTGAGAGTAGGGACGAGAGAAGATTTGTTATCAATATCGAAGATGCAATCAGTTCGGATGCTGTGGCTGCTCCTGTCACGCTGAAAGCCACCTATCACGACCGTGTGATAGACTATCTGGCGAAGCATACAGACAATGAAGTGCTAAGGAAGATACAGAACTTTGAGCAGCTGACGACAGCTGATGTCAATGAGTTGCAACGTATCTTCTGGGAAGAATTAGGTACACGCACGGAGTTTGATGAGGCTACGAATGGAAAGAAATATAACCATAATGTGGCTGCGTTTATCCGTGTCATTCAAGGTGTAGACCGCCAGAAAGCGTTAGCCCTCTATACCCGCTTTATCAAAGACGGCAACCTGACAGGTGAGCAAGAACAGTATCTGAAAGAGATACTGAACTATCTCAGCGAGAATGGTGACCTAAAAATGAGTGACTTCATGGAGTACCCATTGAACCGAAACAGGTGGCGGGATGTCTTTGGTGAGTATTTTGTGGGGCTGAAAGACTTTGTGAATGAGTTGCATAACGTCATCAGTTAGGAGGTTCTACTTTATTGGTATGGGTCGACAAGATGCTTTTCAGTTAGACAGCAGAACAGGGTCATTAGTCCGTTTTCGTCTTCGTACAATAGTGTTCCATCCTGTCATTGCGAATTATTTTCATGAAGAAAAATATTTATTTACGTGAAAAAAAATATTTATTTACGTGAGAAGAAATATTTCTTTTCATGAAAATAATTCGAGAGCAGATGTTTATCAGCTGTTTGCATAGTAAGATTTATGGTCAGAATCACCACGTATCGCCCACCCCTCAACACCCCTCACCCTCATTAACTATCCCTCATCACCCAACATTCAACACCCCTCATCCCTCACCCCAATCCCCTTGTCCAATCAAAAATAGAAACTAATTAAATAAAGAAAAATATAAGATGAAATCATTTATTGTATCTATCATTATTATTTTAGGAGCATACGGCTTTATTTATGGGCTTAATAAACTATTCTATCGTTACTCTTTTTTTCATTCGGCACCCAGTATTAAGACCTTTTCTAAAGGCGGTCTTGTTTGGTACTTCCTATCTATAATAGCATTCTTCGGCATATTCGTGGGTTTAGCCTTTTCTGGTATTGGATTTGATTTACTCTATGAAAGGGGGTTGTTTGTCTATCTACCTGTTTTGATGATAGTTCTGGTGAGCGTGGCGATAGT
>FLSE01347866.1_pt1 | contig 13031 bp, 10 predicted proteins | sample 1550461 | NCBI WGS metagenome assembly FLSE01 (sample SAMEA4031758, study PRJEB14383) | metagenome | biome: human; feature: oral; material: saliva | place: Philippines | collected 2014 | reverse complement strand
TTCCTCTCACTAGTGCAAAAAAATAGCCACACTGCCCGGAGTCTAGCTCAGCAAACAGCGTGGTTAAGGCATCGTTAACTTACCTCACAACAGGTTTGAAGTAAATCAGCGAAACTACTGTTTTAGTATATCACTTTCAGCTTGATTGTCAATAGAAATGACTTGATTTTTTCAATTTTTTTACAAACATATTTACATTAGTTAAAAATGTTTCTGTATTCATTAGAATTAGACGAAAATAGCTGATTTATATCTTAAATTTTTAATAAGGAAGATTATCAATAGGACAATTTCCCACCCTAATAATGAAAAGAGTCGGTTGCCGAGTGCATTTTATTCTAAAAAAGAGTATGATAGATATATATTGAAAAAGTAGGTTATATAACATGAAGATTATTCTTGTCGGAGGGGGGAAAGTTGGTTCTGCCCTTTGTCGTTCACTTGTCGCTGACAATCATGATGTTGTCTTAATTGAACAGAACGAAACCGTTCTTAATTACATGACAAGCCGTTTTGATATTATTGGAATTGCAGGTAATGGAGCTGACTTTGCCATGCTAGAAGCTGCCAATGTTCAAGACTGCGATATTTTCATCGCTATGACTCAATATGACGAGGTCAATATGGTCTCTGCTGTCTTAGCTAAAAAGATGGGGGCTAAAGAAACCATCGTCCGTGTCCGCAATCCTGAGTATTCCAACCCTTACTTTAAAGAAAAAAATATTCTCGGATTTTCTCTCATTGTCAATCCAGAACTCCTAGCGGCTCGTGCCATTGCTAACATCATCGACTTCCCAAATGCTCTTTCTGTTGAGCGTTTTGCAGGTGGTTTGGTTAGTTTGATGGAATTTGTTGTCCGTAAGGATAGCAATATCTGTCAGATGTCTATCGCAGACTTCCGGAAAAAGTTTGGCAATGTGATTGTCTGTGCTGTTGAGAGAGATCATAAGCTCATGATTCCAAGTGGAGACATGGTCCTCCAAGACAAGGATCGGATTTTTGTTACTGGCGATCGTGTCGATATGATGCTTTTTCATAACTATGTCAAATCTCGTGTCGTTAAGAGTTTACTCATTATCGGAGCCGGAAAAATCGCCTACTACCTTGTTGGTATTTTGAAAGATAGCCGTATTGATACCAAGGTCATTGAACTCAATCCAGATCGCGCAGCATTTTTCAGTCAAAAATATCCAAAACTCTATATTGTACAAGGGGACGGAACTGCAAAAGATATTCTCCTAGAAGAAAGTGCCCAACACTACGATGCGGTCGCAACCCTTACTGGAGTTGACGAAGAAAACATTATTACATCTATGTTCTTGGATAGTGTTGGTGTTCAGAAAAACATCACTAAGGTCAATCGAACTAGTCTCCTAGAGATTATCCATGCACCTGAGTTTTCTAGTATCATCACACCAAAAACTATCGCTGTTGATACGATTATGCACTTTATCCATGGTCGTGCCAATGCCCAATATTCAGATCTTCAAGCCATGCACCACCTAGCAAATGGACAGGTTGAGACCCTTCAATTCCTTATCAAGGAAGCTAACAAGATGACTGGCAAACCTTTGTCTCAATTGAAACTCAAAAAAGATATTTTAATTGCTGCTATTATCCGCAATGGGAAAACCATCTTCCCAACTGGTGAAGATAGCCTTCAAGTCGGTGATAAGTTAGTTGTCATCACACTACTATCAAATATCACCAAGATCTATGATCTGTTAGAGAGGTAAGCTATGAATAGAAGTATGGTACGATTTCTTCTTGCAAAGCTACTCTTGATCGAGGCTGGTCTACTCTTAGTTCCAGTTAGCATTGCTCTTTATTATCAAGAATCGAGTCAAGTTTTTACAGCTCTTTTCTCTACCATCGGAATCCTTGTTGTTCTAGGTCTTCTGGGAATTATCAGTAAGCCTAAAAAACAGCGAATCTATGCAAAAGAAGGGGTCTTAATTGTTGCTCTCTGTTGGATTCTCTGGTCATTCTTTGGTGCACTTCCATTTGTCTTTTCAGGACAAATTCCCAATATGATAGACGCCTTCTTTGAGATTAGTTCTGGCTTCACAACAACGGGAGCAACCATCTTAAATGATGTTTCTGTCTTAAGTCGTTCCCTTCTATTTTGGAGGAGTTTTACTCACCTTATCGGAGGGATGGGGGTGTTGGTTTTTGCCCTAGCTATTATGGACAATGCTAAAAATAGTCACCTAGAAGTTATGAAGGCTGAGGTTCCAGGACCAGTATTTGGTAAGGTTGTATCTAAGCTAAAAAATACAGCTCAAATCCTTTATATCCTCTACCTGGCTATGTTTGCCCTCTTTGTGGTTATTTATTACCTTGCTGGGATGCCACTCTACGATAGTTTTGTCATCGCTATGGGTACTGCTGGTACAGGTGGCTTTACTGTTTATAATGATGGAATTGCCCACTATCACAGTTCTCTCATTACCTATTTGACAAGTATTGGGGTTTTAATGTTTGGTGTCAATTTCAACCTCTACTACTACCTCATGCTCCGTCGTATCAAGGAATTCTTTTTTGATGAAGAACTCCGAGCCTATCTCTTGATTGTAGCCATATCAACTGGCTTAATCACGCTTAACACACTCCACCTCTACAGCGGAGTTTCACAAAGCTTTGAGATGGCCTTCTTCCAAGTATCTAACATCATTACCACTACCGGTTTTGGATATGGAGATATCACGAACTGGCCTTTGTTCTCTCAATACATCTTGCTAATGCTGATGGCAATCGGTGGTTCTGCCGGCTCCACTGCAGGTGGTCTCAAGGTTATCCGTGGAGTCATCCTCTCTAAGATTGCTAAAAATCAAGTCTTGTCTACCATATCACCTCACCGTGTGTTAACCCTTCAGGTTAATCAAACGGTTATTGATAAGGATACCCAGCACAAGATTCTGAAGTACTTTGTGGTTTATATCATGATTTTACTCAGTTTGATTTTCATCGTCAGTTTAGATACCAATAATTTAATGGTTGTTACGAGTGCTGTTTTCAGTTGCTTTAACAATATCGGTCCTATTTTAGGAACAACTGCAAGTTTCTCAATTTTTAGTCCATTTTCAAAACTTCTGCTATCATTTGCAATGATTGCAGGACGTCTTGAAATCTATCCAATCATACTGCTCTTTATGAAGCGCACTTGGTCTAAACGTTAGATCACCTATCTCCTCTCTTCAAGGAACCCTTGAAGGGGGATTTTTTAGTTTCAAAAGACAAGACAGCCCTAAAAATCGACAATTGGGAATTTAAGGACTTTTCTCTCCTATCTTTTAGCTATAATAAGAAAAAAATATAGGGGATACTTTATGGAAAAAGTCATAAAATCAATTCGACTACTCTTGTTCTTTGCCTTAATCCAACTGGCACTTTGTAGTTGTATCTTTTGGTCTGGAACCTCTCTGGCCCTCAAACAATCCTGTTTTTATTTTCTACTGGCTTTATTGGGCTTATCTGGGTCTTGTGCCTTTATGCATTATTTATCTAGTCACAACTTAAAAAGAGATAGACTGATTGACAGGAGTCGCTTTATCTTTTTATTTTATAGCATGATGATTGTGGTCAATCTCTGTGGAGTTGGGCTGGTTTTATCAGATACTATCGTTACTGTCAACTTACTTCAAAGAGAAGCCGTGGAACTCATCCTACCCTCCTTCTTTTTTCTCTTTGGAGTTGATCTCATCACCTTTCTCCCCTTGAAAAAATGGAGAAGGTTACAAAAAAATTCCAGTAGCAAGGAAGTGAGATTTTCCATCATCATCATTTCCATTTTAATCTTCCTACGTAATCCAATCACCATTTTATCGATTGCTTTTTATATTGGTCTTGGTGCTCTATTTCTCAGTTTTTTATTCCCCAAAAATTTGAGACAGGAGGTATCATTCTACAGTCATTTGATTCGGGATATTCTATTTGTCGTCTGTACGTTCCTCTTATGGTAACAAATAGAATCCTTGCAATAATTATGTTATAATTAATAAAAATTTTTTAGGAGATACATCAATGAACTTTTTTAAAGATTTTCGTAAGCGACTCGCTTGGTTTGGGATTTTGTTAGTAGCTATCTTTCTATCTCAGACTCCTATGCTAACTCTAGCTATACTAACTAAAATTCAGTTTAATCCAATCTGGTCAACAATTCTTGTGTCCCTTATTTCGATTCTTGTGCTTGCTATCTTTTTATACGGAGCCCATAAGAGCAAGTTGCTGGATTTAAAATCTAAACTTTTCACCGTTAACGATCTTCCTCGCATTCTCTTTAGCTACCTAGCTATTTATGTTGGAAATCTTGTGGGTGGAATCTGGTTACAACTCGTGAAGCAAACAACAACTTCTAATCAACAAGTAATTAACAACCTTATTTCTGAAAGTTCTCTGATTAGCAGTTTCTTCCTCATCGTTTTAATCGCACCTATTTGTGAAGAAATCATCTGTCGCGGGATTATTCCTACCAAACTCTTCCAAGGCTACGAAAAGTTTGGCTATGTCATTGGTTGGCTAATCTTCCTCCTTGCACATATGCCTTCTAATCTCCCTTCCTTCTTGATTTATGGCTGGATGTCAGCCGTCCTCACTTGGACTGCTTATCGTACTAGACGTTTGGAAATGTCTATCTCAGTCCATATGCTACTTAATAGTATCAGCTTCATCTTACTGGCACTCTTTACAATTTTTATGAAAAATTTCGGTATCTAATACCCAACTATCCATTTCCTTAGACTAGAATGTTTCGTTCCAGTCTAAGGGATTTTTTTGTTTCAACAAACTTTTCACCTCAGAAAATCCACCTTTTTCTACAATCTCAAAATTTTTTAAAAAAATTTTAAAAATATTTTTATGCATAAATTTTATAGAATGTAAATATAAGTTAACTTAACATGTATATTTGTGAATATTCTTATAAAAAAATGTAAGAAATCCTATAAAATAGCCATTTTCAAGCCTTTTTGGCCTTATCATATCCCTTGTAATGCATATTAATTTGTGATACTATTAACTTGTAAGCGATACCAATATAGTTTGGTACACACGAGAAAAAAGGAGGAAACACATGTCTTCACATCCAATTCATGTTTTCTCAGAAATTGGGAAACTGAAAAAAGTTATGTTGCACCGTCCGGGTCAAGAATTAGAAAACTTGATGCCAGATCACCTTGAGAGGTTGCTCTTTGATGACATCCCATTTTTAGCAGATGCCCAAAATGAACACGACGCCTTTGCTCAAGCACTCCGTGACGAGGGAATCGAAGTGCTCTATCTTGAACAATTGGCTGCTGAATCATTAACTTCTCCTGAAATACGTGACCAGTTCATAGAGGAATATCTCAATGAAGCAAATATTCGTGGTCGACAAACTAAAAACGCCATCCGAAAACTGCTTCATGATATTGACGACAACCTTAAACTGATCCAGAAAACAATGGCAGGTGTTCAAAAAGTTGAATTACCTGATATTCCTGAAGAAGGTAAAGGATTAACAGACTTAGTTGAATCTGACTATCCGTTTGCTATCGACCCAATGCCTAATCTATACTTCACTCGCGACCCATTTGCAACTATCGGTAATGCGGTATCTCTCAACCACATGTACGCCGATACACGCAACCGTGAAACACTTTATGGTAAATACATCTTCAAGTATCATCCAATCTATGGTGGTAAGGTAGAACTCATCTATAATCGTGAAGAAACCACTCGAATTGAAGGTGGTGATGAACTTGTTCTTTCAAAAGATGTCCTAGCAGTTGGTATCTCTCAACGGACCGATGCCGCTTCTATCGAAAAACTCTTGGTCAATATCTTCAAAAAGAATGTTGGCTTCAAGAAAGTCTTGGCTTTTGAATTTTCAAACAGCCGTAAGTTCATGCACTTGGATACCGTCTTCACCATGGTAGACTATGACAAGTTTACGATTCATCCTGAAATTCAAGGAAACCTTCACGTCTATTCTGTCACTTACGAAAATGAAAAACTCAATATTGTTGAAGAAAAAGGAGATTTGGCAGAACTCCTTGCTCAAAACCTCGGTTTAGAAAAAGTTACACTCATTCCTTGTGGTGATGGTAATATTGTTGCAGCTGCTCGTGAACAATGGAATGATGGCTCTAACACACTCGCTATTGCACCAGGTGTCGTAGTTGTTTATGAACGCAACACTGTAACAAATAAGAAACTTGAAGAATATGGACTTCGTCTCATTAAGATTCGCGGACGGGAATTGGTACGTGGACGTGGTGGACCTCGTTGTATGTCAATGCCGTTTGAACGTGAAGACATTTAGATTCTTCCTATTTCTGCCTAGCATCTGTTAGCAGAATAATACTTGTTAGAAAAGGATATATAGAATGATACATTCAGTATTTCAAGGAAGAAGTTTTCTAGCTGAAAAAGATTTTACCTGTGCAGAGCTCGAATATTTGATTGGACTTTCAGCTCACTTGAAGGATCTTAAAAAACAAAACATCGAACACCGCTATCTAGCTGGTAAAAATATTGCTCTTTTGTTCGAAAAAACTTCTACCCGTACACGCGCAGCCTTCACAACTGCTGCAATCGATCTTGGTGCACATCCAGAATACCTGGGGGCAAACGATATTCAACTAGGTAAAAAAGAAACTACTGAAGATACCGCAAAAGTTTTAGGACGTATGTTTGATGGTATTGAATTCCGTGGTTTTAGTCAGGATATGGTTGAAGAATTAGCTGAATTCTCTGGTGTTCCTGTTTGGAACGGCTTGACGGATAAATGGCACCCAACTCAAATGCTTGCAGACTATTTGACAGTACTAGAAAATTTCGGACATCTTGAAGGTTTGACTTTGGTTTACTGTGGTGACGGTCGTAATAATGTTGCCAATAGCCTTCTAGTAACAGGAGCGATCCTTGGTGTGAACGTTCATGTCTTTTCACCAAAAGAACTCTTCCCAGATCAAGCAGTTGTTGCACTGGCTGAGGAATATGCCAAAGAAAGCGGGGCTCACATTCTCATCACAGAAGATGCTGACGAAGCTGTAAAAGGGGCTGATGTCCTTTACACTGATGTTTGGGTATCTATGGGCGAAGAAGATAAGTTTGCAGAGCGCGTCGCTTTGCTAAAACCCTACCAAGTCAATATGGATCTTGTTAAGAAAACAGGCAATGAAAACTTGATCTTCCTCCACTGTTTACCAGCCTTTCATGATACGAACACTATCTATGGCAGACAAGTAGCTGAGAAATTTGGCGTAAAAGAAATGGAAGTAACTGATGAGGTCTTCCATAGCAAGTATGCTCGTCAATTTGATCAAGCAGAAAATCGTATGCACACCATTAAAGCCGTTATGGCCGCTACACTAGGAAATCTCTATATTCCTAAAGTGTGATGACAACTATAACAAACAGCTTAGGGGCTGAGACTAGTGTTTTAGTCCAGTCCCTTTTTGTAGAAGTTACGAGCTCTGAGTTGGAATTCCCCAACAGTCACCATTCAAGCAAAAACCTCATAACAAGTAACTGCCTTCCAGTTATCCGCATTTCGAAATTCCAACTCAACTCGTCCCTACAAAGTCTTTCTTCTCAACTTCCAAATCCAAGCTTTTAACCAAAATTGGTTTTTGTTCATCCAAAAGAAAGGAGCGCTCATGTCTCATCGTAAAATCGTTGTCGCTCTTGGAGGAAATGCCATTCTGTCCACAGATCCATCTGCTCAAGCTCAAGAAGCTGCTCTGGCAGAAACAGCACGTCATCTGGTGAAACTCATCCAAAATGGCGATGAATTGATTATCACCCATGGCAATGGACCGCAAGTTGGTAACCTACTCCTCCAACACCTAGCAGCGAATTCCGAAAAAAATCCCGCCTTTCCTCTCGATTCACTTGTTGCTATGACAGAGGGTAGCATCGGTTTTTGGCTCCAGAATGCTCTGGAAAATGCTTTACAAGATATTCATCTTGATAAAACTGTCGTTTCTGTTGTCACACAGGTTGTCGTAGACAAGGATGACCCTGCCTTTCTCAATCCAACCAAACCAATCGGTCCATTCTACTCAGAAGAAGAGGCTAAAGCGGAAAGCGAAAAAACTGGGGCTAACTTTAAAGAAGATGCAGGTCGTGGTTGGCGTAAGGTAGTGGCTTCTCCAAAACCCATTTACATCAAAGAAATCGATAGTATACGCACACTCTTAGACAAGGGACAAATTGTCATCGCAGCAGGCGGTGGAGGTATTCCTATTACTAAAAATGAAAACGGTTACTTCTCAGGGGTAGAAGCTGTCATCGATAAGGATTTTGCATCGCAATGCTTGGCAGAGCTAGTCGAAGCAGATCTCTTCATCATTTTAACTGGTGTCGATTATGCCTATATCAACTATAACAAACCAAATCAGGAAAAATTGGAACGGGTAACTGTAAGCCAACTTCAAGAATACATCAAAGAGGGGCAATTTGCTCCTGGTAGTATGCTACCAAAAATCCAAGCTGCCATTGATTTTGTGACCAATCGTCCAGCAGGAAAAGCAGTTATCACTTCTCTTATCAATCTAGGAGCCTTGATTGAATCTGAAAGTGGAACAATCATCGTGAAAGATTAGTAGTTTAGTAAAACCTTTCAAGAAAGTTTAGTCAGTACTCTTGCCACATCATTCGTTTTTATACTGTGTGACATAGTTTAGGAGGAAAAACAAATGAGTGAAAATAAAAAAAGGTTTCAAATGCCCTCATCATACACTGTTTTGATTATCATCATTACCATCATGGCATTTTTAACCTGGATCATTCCAGCAGGTAAGTATGATACCAATGAAGCAGGTAACCTCATCGCAGGTACCTATCAAACTGTTGACTCAAATCCTCAAGGGATTTACGATATCCTTATGGCACCAATTCGTGCCATGCTCGGTCACAAACCAACCAGCGCAGCTATCGACGTTGCCTTCTTTATCCTTATGGTCGGAGGTTTCCTTGGTGTCGTAAACGCTACTGGTACACTCGATGTAGGGATTGCCTCCATCGTTAAAAAATACAAGGGTCGCGAAAAAATGTTGATTCTCATCCTCATGCCCCTCTTCGCACTTGGAGGAACTACCTATGGTATGGGAGAAGAAACCATGGCCTTCTATCCCCTTCTTATTCCTGTAATGATGGCAGTTGGTTTTGACAGTATCACTGCTGTAGGCATCATCTTACTAGGTTCTCAAGTTGGTTGTTTGGCATCTACATTGAACCCATTTGCTACTGTTATTGCTTCTGATACTGCGGGAATTTCTTCTATGGATGGGGTTATTCTCCGTGTTATCTTCTGGTTTGTAATGACTGGACTCAGCACCTATTTCGTCTATCGCTATGCAGAAAAGATTCAGAAAGATCCAACTAAATCACTCGTTTATGCTCAACGCGAAGAAGATATTAAACACTTCAATGTTTCTGACAACGAGGAGGCACCGTCTACCTTGAGCAAGAAACAAAAACATGTTCTCGCTTTATTTGTAGTGACCTTTATCATTATGATTGCAAGTTTCATCCCTTGGGTTGATTTGCATGTCACCGTCTTTGAAGATTTCAAAAATTGGTTAATCGGCCGTCCTGTAATCGGAGGTATCATCGGTTCATCTGCTCAACCATTTGGTAGCTGGTACTTCCCAGAAGGAGCCATGCTATTTGCCGTCATGGGTATCCTGATTGGTGTTGTTTATGGTCTCAAAGAAGGAAAAATCGTCTCTACCTTCTTAACTGGTGCGGCAGACTTGCTTTCAGTAGCCTTGATTTGTGCGGTTGCTCGTGGTATCCAAGTTATTATGAACGATGGTATGATTACTGCAACCATCCTACACTGGGGTGAAGTTGGCCTTCAAGGTCTCTCTCCTCAAGTCTTCATCGTATTGACCTATATCTTCTACCTACCTATGTCCTTCCTCATTCCTTCTTCATCTGGCCTTGCTAGTGCAACCATGGGTATCATGGCTCCTCTTGGAGAATTCGTCAATGTCAAAGCCAGCCTTATCGTTACTGCCTACCAATCTGCATCTGGTGTCCTTAATCTTGTCACTCCTACTTCAGGTATTGTCATGGGAGCTCTTGCTCTTGGTCGTGTCAGTCTTGGAACTTGGTGGAAGTTTGTTGGAAAACTTGTCATCTCAATTGTCATTGCAAGTATTCTACTTCTTATCTTGGGCACCCTAGTGCCATTCTTATAGAAACAAAGGGAGATACGGATGAAATCCTATATTACAGAATCAATCAAAGAGGATTTTCTTCAAAGTTTGAAAACCATCATCTCCTATCCATCTGTTCTCAAGGAAGGTGAAAATGGTACTCCTTTTGGTCAAGCCATCCAAGATGTCCTGAAAAAAATGCTGGACTTGTGTCAAGATCTTGGTTTTAAAACCTATCTGGATCCTCAAGGATATTATGGGTATGCAGAAGTTGGTGAAGGTGATCTCCTTGCCATCCTCTGCCACCTAGATGTAGTTCCTGCAGGCGATTTGAAAGACTGGGAAACTCCTCCATTTGAAGCAAGTATCAGAGATGGGCGGATTTATGGTCGGGGTGCGCAGGATGATAAAGGACCTTCTCTTGCAGCCCTTTACGCAGTTAAGAGCTTGCTTGACCAAGGAATTCCATTCAAAAAAAGGGTTCGTTTCATATTTGGTACTGATGAGGAAACCCTTTGGCGTTGTATGGCAAGATATAATACCATTGAAGAACAGGCCAGCATGGGATTTGCTCCTGACTCCTCATTCCCATTAACCTATGCAGAAAAAGGACTCCTTCAGGTCAAACTTCATGGACCTGGATCAGAACAACTCGTCTTAGAGGTAGGTGGAGCCTTTAATGTCGTTCCTGATAAGGCAACTTATCAAGGACCGCTTATGGAACAGATCCAGGCAGGCCTAATAGTTGCTGGCTACGATTTCCAACAAAATGACCAGAGCCTTACTGTTCTAGGTGTGTCTAAACACGCCAAGGATGCTAGTCAAGGGATTAATGCAGTCATTCGATTAGCCACCGTCCTTGATTCCATTCAATCCCATCCTGCACTTACATTTCTTGCCAAAGAAGTTGGTCAAGATGGTCAAGGAAAAGGAATCTTTGGTGATATTAGCGACCAGCCTTCTGGACATTTATCCTTTAATGTGGCCGCCTTAACCATTACTCCCGAAAGTTCTTAGATTCGAATTGATATCCGAATCCCAGTCCTTGCAGACAAGGATGCCCTTGTTCATCAGCTGATAGAGTGTGCAAAAACTTACCAACTTAGCTACCAAGAATTTGACTACCTAGCACCACTTTATGTGGCAAGAGATAGCCTGCTCGTCACTACTCTCATGCAGGTTTATGAAGAAAAAACTGGTGACAAGAGTCCCGCTCTATCATCTGGCGGTGCAACCTTTGCACGTACGATGCCAAACTGTGTCGCTTTTGGTGCCCTCTTCCCAGGAAGAGAGCAAACAGAACACCAAGCAAATGAATATGCTATCTTAGATGATCTCTATCATGCTATGGATATCTATGCTGAAGCTGTTTACCGATTAGCGACCTAAAAGACCTCCTAAACTCCGTCCCACATTGGGGCGGAGTTTTAGGGAAATTTTGAATAGCAAGCTACAAGAAAAGCCAAGAAAAATATCTTCTTGGCTTTTTTACAATAAATTTAAGGTAAGTGACCACCTAAGGTACTCATTTTCCGCTACAACACACAATTAGTATGGCAATAGCAGGCAGCTAGACTACTTTCTAACTATTACGACACTGAGTTTTACAAATCGATTTCATTTGTAAAACTCAGTTAGTGGGGCAGTTAGGCCACTTTTTTACCCATCACGACGTAAAGTTTTACTAGTGGAGCGCCTAGCCAAGTCCATAAAAACTTGGCGTTAGTTACTTAGATTGTTATACAACCACATAAATTTACTGAACTACGACACGGAGTTTGGCAAATCGATTTTATTTGCCAAACGCAGTTAGTAAGGCAGTTAGCTAGTCCGCTTCCTTTCTGTTACGACGGTAAAACCCACGAATCGATACCATTCGTGGGTTTTGCCTAGTGAAGCGTTTATGTAAACCGATTGTTACACTACGACACGGAGTTTTACAAATCGATTCCATTTGTAAAACGTAGTTAGTGAGGCAGTTAGGCAAGTCTAATAGGACTTGCCGTAGTCTACTTAGATTGCTTGCAATCAAGTAGGCTTACTGAATCACATCTTCTCTTCTAACTCTACATCCGGATACTTGTCCGCAAACCAGCGGAGGGCAAAGTCGTTTTCAAAGAGGAAGACAGGTTGGTCAAAGCGGTCTTTAGCCAAGATGTTTCGACTTGAAGACATGCGCTCATCCAAATCTTCTGGTTTAATCCAGCGAACGGTCTTTTTACCCATTGGGCTCATAACCACTTCTGCATTGTACTCATTTTCCATACGGTGTTTGAAGACTTCAAACTGCAATTGACCAACGGCCCCAAGCATGTATTCACCCGTTTGGTAGTTTGTATAAAGCTGAATAGCTCCTTCTTGAACCAATTGCTCAATCCCTTTGTGGAAGGATTTTTGCTTCATAACGTTCTTAGCAGAAACTTTCATGAAGATTTCAGGGGTAAAGGTTGGTAGTGGTTCAAACTCAAACTTGTTTTTGCCAACAGTCAGCGTATCTCCAACCTGGTAGGTACCTGTATCATAAACCCCGATAATATCTCCTGCTACGGCATTAGTGACATTCTCACGACTTTCTGCCATAAACTGAGTAACATTTGATAGTTTAGCACTCTTACCAGTACGAGGAAGATTAACACTCATACCACGCTCGAATTCACCCGATACGATACGGACAAAGGCGATACGGTCACGGTGACGAGGGTCCATGTTGGCTTGGATTTTAAAGACAAAGCCTGAGAAATCCTTGTCGTAAGGATCCACAATTTCGCCATCTGTTTTCTTGTGACCGTGTGGTTCTGGAGCAAACTTGAGGAAGGTTTCAAGGAAGGTCTGTACTCCAAAGTTAGTAAGAGCTGAACCGAAGAATACTGGAGTTAATTCACC
>FLSE01313068.1_pt1 | contig 13069 bp, 9 predicted proteins | sample 1550461 | NCBI WGS metagenome assembly FLSE01 (sample SAMEA4031758, study PRJEB14383) | metagenome | biome: human; feature: oral; material: saliva | place: Philippines | collected 2014 | reverse complement strand
TCGTGCTTGACGTTGAAGCCGGTGCCGTTCATGATTTCGGGGCGTACCAGGGTGGGGGTGGTCATCATGGTGAAGCCGTGCTCGGTTGCGAGGTCGAGCGCCATCCACATGAGTGCCTGTTCGAGGCGTGCTACCTGGCCCTTGAGGAAGTAGAAGCGTGCGCCGGAGACCTTTGCGCCGCGTGCCATGTCGATGCCGTCGACGAGTTCGCCGATTTCGAGGTGGTCGCGCGGTTCGAAGCCTTCGGTGGTGAAGTCGCGGGGGGTGCCGACTTCCTTGACGACTACGTAGTCGTCTTCGCCGCCGACGGGTACGCCGTCGATGATGAGGTTTTCGATGCTGCTGATTAGTTCCTCGTATTCGGCGGTTTTTGCTTCGGAGGCTGCCTTCGCCTCGTTGACGCGGGCTGCCAGTTCCTTGGCCTGTGCGACGAGGGCGGGCTTTTCTTCCTTGGGTGCCTTTGCAACCTTCTTGCCGAAGGCGTTCTGTTCGGCGCGCAGGTTCTCGTATTCGCCGATGAGTGCGCGGCGTGCGGTGTCGGCTTCGAGGATGCGGTCGACGTGGGTTTCGTCCTTGCCGCGTGCTCGCTGGGAGGCGCGGAAGACGTCGGGGTTTTCGCGGAGGAGGTTAATATCAATCACTGTTTTATCCTACCTAATCTTGTGGTGGGTTGTGGGCGGGGTTTGCGCTGGTGGGGCGCGGGTAGGTGCGGGGGTGTCTAGCGGCGGGCGGCTGGTGGTGCCGCCGAGGGTGTTGCTAGTGGCGCTGCAGGTGTGCGGGACGGCCGTTGGGGAAGAGCGACTCGACCCATTCGTGTGCGGCATCGAAGGAGCCGTCGGAGTGAATACTGTCGACTTCGGTGTTTTCGTGGTCGGCGCGCGGGTAGGAGCCGAGGAATTTCAGCGTCGGGGAGACGCGGTGCAGGCCGCGCAGTGCATCGCGCATGCGTGCCTCGTAGATGTGGCCGTCGGCGTCGATGCTGAACGAGTAGGATCCCATGCCTTCGCCGGTGGGGCGCGATTCGATGCGAGAGAGGTTCACGCCGCGTACCGCGAACTGTTCGAGCAGTTCGAGCAGGGCACCGGCGCGGTTGGTGGGCAGCGGCACGGTCAAGGTGGTCTTATCGGAGCCGGTCGGTTCGGGGATGTCGGCGGTGCGGGAGAGCAGCACGAAGCGGGTCACGGCGTTCTTGTTGTCGCCGATATTGTCCTGCAACACGTGCAGTTCCGGGTGGTAGTTCAGCAGCGCCGGGGAGCAGATTGCCGCATCGTAGGTGCAGCCCTCTTCGAGCAGGCCGACAGCCGCCGCGGCGGTGGAGGAGCCGGGCAGGTAGGCGGCGGTGGGCACGTTCTCCTGCGTCCAGCCGCGCACCTGCGCCCAGGCGTGCGAGTGGGTGGAGATAGTCTTAACGTCCTCGATACTGATGGGCTTCGCGGCAACCAGCACGAAGCGGATCGGTACGAGCACCTCGCGGATAATGCGTACACCCTCGCTGGCTGCGATAGCGTCCAGGGTGGCGCTCACGCCGCCCTCCACAGAGTTTTCGATGGGCACCATGGCGGCGTCCACCTCGCCCGCGTTCAGGCGTGCGAGCGCGTCGGGCACGCTGGTGGCGGGGATGCGTTCGGCGTCGGATGCGCCGGGAACGCTCAGCAGAGCGGATTCGGTGAAGGTGCCGGAGGGGCCAAGGTAGGTGTATCGCATGCCACTATAGTAGCGTCTGCCGTGGAGGGGCCGCCGAATTCGGTGATAGGTTACGGTCTTTGGCGATAGTTAAAAGCTCCCACCAAAGTCACTAACCTATGGTCGAAAAATTTAAGTCATGGCTGAAGGACCTAAGTCATTACCGAAAAAACTTAAGTCATGACCAGAAAACCTGAGCCGCCCCCGAAAACCTAAGCCACGGCTGACACCGCTACCTCACGAACTGACGAACCCGCGCGGTGTCCCAGTACTGGGCGGGCACGCCTCCACCCATGAGCTCACGGGCGATAGCGGCAGCCTGCACGGAACCAGCCTCCGGCAGGGGCGCGTGGGAGCCGGCGATAATGACGTTGCCGCGGCGGCGGCCCTTCAACATTGCCGAATCCGCCACAATGCACACGTACTCGAACACCTCAAGCAGGGCGGACGCCTCGGCACGGGCACCGGTCAGCGCCGGCCCGTCACCGCAGTTGAGGATGTACAGGCCACCGGGTGCCAGCGACTCGGCGACGGTGCGGGTGAACTCGACGGTGGTCAGCGCCTCGGGGGTGGTGTCCCCGGCGAATACGTCACGAATCAGCACGTCACGGGATGCGGGCGCGAAGGTCGCGGTAACGGCACCCGCCTCACCCACACGAATCTTCACGCGCGGCGCCTTGGGGATGTCGAACCAGGCGCGCACATACTCGGCGAGCTTGGCGTCCAGCTCAACGACCGTGTTGCGGCTGGTCGGGTACAGGTCAGCGAAATAGCGCGCCATGGAGCACGCGCCGCCGCCCAGGTGGGTGATGCGCAGCTTCGCAGCGTCCAGGTGCTCCTCCACGTGCGAGGAGACAACCGCCGCAATCCAGCGCATGTACTCAAAATCCAGCTGGCGGGGCTCACCCACAATCACGTGGGAAGACTGCACACCATTAATGAGCAGCAGCCAGCCGTCGGCGTGGTAGCCGTCGGGGACCAGCTCCGCCTCACCCGTAGAAATCGGGTACACGCCAGCGGCGGCACCCTGCACGGGGGTGTTCTCGGTATCGTCGATGCGGTTCTTCTGCTGCTTCTGGGTTTTCTGTGCCTTCTGGCTTTTCTTCGGTGCCCTGCTCTTTTTCGCCATACCCACTAGCCTAACCGACACGACTCAAAGCAACAGAGCCGCCCGCACGCCCCTAGCGTACGCACCCGCGAAGGACCGCCTCCACGGGGGCAGGCTGAGTAGACTAGAACCCATGGGATTTGTATGTCAGGGCCGCTACGCGCTCGCACCGATTGAACCGGCCGACGCCGAAAAATACGTCAACCTGCAGCTAGACTGCATGGAACAAACCTACGACCCGATCTACTTCGACACGCTCGGAGAAAGCTTCACCGCCCGCCACCTCGCCGAACGCAACGAATACCTCGAAGACTTCCACCGCCACCTCGCCTCCCCCACCGTGCGCGGCTTCTTCGCCTACGAGGTGCCCGGCTGGACCCCCGACGGCGGGCTCTCCTGCGCCATCGGCACACGCATCGACTGGGAGAAGCCGGTCGGCCTGGCGCTCTCCCTGTGCGAGCCTTCCTCCTGGGAACTCGAACGCGCCGACGACCTCTCCGAACTGCCCGCAGGCACCCGCAAACTCACGCACCTGTACACCCTCGACCACACGCACGGCACCGGGCTCGGGCAGGCACTCTACGACTCCGTCATCTACCCGGACGAAAACTCCTACCTGTGGGTCATGGCAGAAAACGAACGAGCGGTCTCCTTCTACGAGCGCCTCGGCTACCGCAACGAAGGCGTGTACTTCCAAGCACGCGGCATCTGGGCCCCCGGACGCAGCGTCCGATACGCGCGCATCCTCAACCCCTAAGCTCAACTCCTAAACGGCACACCACACCAGGAGGCGACACGCAAAACATCCCCACCCCGCAACAGCCGCGCACCCGCCCACATGACGCAGCGCACCGCACACCCTGTTAGGCACCACCCCCACAACACCTTAAGATAGAAGATGACATATAAGCTCGACGCACCCGCGCACAGGAGCACATACACCCCTGCGCAACCGCGGGACCCAGCGCCGAACATCGCATAGAAGGACAGTAAAACAATGACCACTGGTCTTTACCTCTCCGCTATGTCCCAGAACTCGGGCAAGTCCCTCGTCGCCCTGGGCCTAGCAGACTCCCTCATCAAGCGCGCAGACCGCGTCGGCTTCTTCCGCCCCGTCTTCGACGGCGCAACCATCGCCGACGACCCCATGGCACGCCTCATCCGTGAACACTTCGGCCTGACCGAAGAGCAGGTCGGCGGCGCAGTCTCCATGACCGACGCCCTCGCACTCATCGCAGAAGGCGACACAGAAGAAATCTCCGCACGCGCAGTCTCCGCCTACGAAAAGGTCGCAGCAAACAGCGACGTCGTAATCGTCGACGGCGTCTACCTGCCCGCCAACGCGCTCTCAGTCGAATTCGACCTGAACGTCCAGATCGCACGTGACCTCGGCCTGCCCGTCGTCGCAATCGTCGGCGCACAAGAAGCAACCGTCGAAGAAGCAGTCACCGCAGTCGACGTGGCACGCACCGAACTGCTCGCCTCCAAGGCAGACCTGCTCGCAATCATCGTCAGCCGTGCAGAACCCGAACTGCGCGACGAAATCGAGAACTCCGTCAAGCGCGGCGACGCAAACCTGCCCGTCTACGTGCTGCCCGAAATCCCCGAACTGAACGCACCCACCGTCGGTGAAGTTGCCGAAGCTCTCAAGCTCGACACCGAAGGCATCAAGGCAGAAGACCTCGGCCGTGACATCCACGGCATCAAGGTCGCAGCAATGAACGTCTCCAACTTCCTCAACCAGTTCGTTGACGGCGACTTCGTCATCGTCCCCGGCGACCGTGCAGACATCGTTGCAGCAACCCTCGCATCCGCACTGGCACCGACCTTCCCCGCGCCCTCCGGCGTGCTGCTCACCGGCGGCCTGGACGCACTGCCCGGCAAGAACACCGCAGTCGGCTCCCTCATCGACAACGCACCGTTCCCCGTGCTGTCCACCACCAAGGACACCTTCAAGTCTGCACGCGCAGTCTCCCGCGTGCGCGGCACCCTCGAAAGCGGCCACCAGCGCAAGCTCGCAGCAGCAATGGGCGGCTGGGATGAGCACGTCAACAAGGACGAACTGCTCGCACGCCTCGAAATTGAGCGCCCCGCATCCATGACCCCGCTGCGCTTCCTGCACAACCTCATCGAGACCGCACGCGCAAACCGCCGCTCCGTGGTCCTGCCCGAGGGTTACGACGTGCGAATCCTGCGTGCATCCGAAATCATTGCACGCCGCGACTTCTGCGACCTGATCCTGCTCGGCAACCCCGCCAAGATCGCAGAAATCTGCCAGGCTGAGGGTATCGAACTGCCCAGCTCGATCCGCATTATCGACATCGAGAACAACGAGTACACCGAGGACTTCGCAGCAACCTACGCTGAGCTGCGTGCACACAAGGGCGTCACCATCGAGGCCGCTCGCGAGCGCATGACCGACCCCTCGTACTTCGGCACCATGCTCGTCTACAAGGGCATCGCCGACGGCATGGTTTCCGGTGCAGTGAACACCACCGCGAACACCATCCGCCCCTCGCTCGAGTTCATCAAGACCCGCCCCGGCACCAAGATCGTCTCCTCCGTCTTCCTGATGCTGATGGAAGACCGCGTTCTGGTCTACGGCGACTGCGCAGTGAACCCGAACCCCAACGCAGAGCAGCTCGCCGACATCGCGAAGGCATCCGCAGAGACTGCACGCCAGTTCGGCGTCACCCCCAAGGTTGCTATGCTGTCCTACTCGACCGGCACCTCCGGCGCTGGCGCAGACGTGGACGTTGTGCGTGAGGCAACCGAGCTCGTGCGCGCATCGAACCCCGACTTCGCGGTCGAGGGCCCGATTCAGTACGACGCTGCATCGAACATGTCCATTGCGTCGACCAAGCTGCCCGGTAGCGAGGTTGCTGGTCAGGCTACCGTGTTCATCTTCCCCGACCTGAACACCGGTAACAACACCTACAAGGCTGTTCAGCAGTCTTCGGGTGCTGCCGCTGTGGGCCCGGTTCTGCAGGGTCTGCGTAAGCCCGTGAACGACCTGTCGCGCGGTACCACCGTTGAGGACATCATCAACACCGTTGCGATCACCGCAATTCAGGCGCAGAGCCTGTAAGGTGCACGCGGCGCTGTAGCGTGAAGGCTGCGGCGTTCCGTTGATATAGAAATCTCCCGCACTGGGCGGGCATGCCGTGAAGGTGTGCTCCACCCGGTGCGGGAGAATTTTTGTAATTACAGGGTTCCGCCGCCCCTCACCCCGAGCCGGTGACCGTCCGGGCAGCAGCAAACCGCCCGGGCTGCTAGGCTGCTGCTATGGACAACAACTCAACACCCTCACTGCCGGACCTCGTTCTCCCGTCCGTGGTGACGACCCTCAGCCTCCCGAGCAAGCACGCTTCAACTAACGTGCGGCTCCCGCAGGCATGGCTACTGCGCTCCGTTCCCGACGAAGAGAACCGAAGCGCCGCCAGCGGAAAAGTCTACGATGACGCTCTAGAGTTCCGTTACGTTTACGACTCGAAAGTTCCTAACCACAAGAACGTTCGAGAGGGTGACTTCGTGCTGATTCGAGATAATTCAATTCTTCTCGGGTCCGCTGTTATCCGAAAAATTGAGTCATACGAAGCCGATAAGGTCATGACTTATTGCCCCAACTGTGGGAGCAGCCGCATCACCTTCAAGTCCGATGGGCTGTGGCGCTGCGATGGAAAGTGTCTGAGAAGAGACAAGCTCAAGCCCGAGCAACGTCTGCACAAAAACCCGCCGCAGAAAACCGAGAAAGTTCAGCGGTTTATTGCCTACTACGGTGACACCTGGACTGAGCTGATCGGCGCAGCGGATAAGGACTCATTCAAGGACCTGAGTATGCCGGGCAAGTACAACACTCAGAACAGCATCGTCGCCCTCGATACGGCGAAAGTCCTTGACTGGCTTGAAAGCCTGAACACTTCGGGTATTCATCAGCTTCCCCTGAACGATGCTCACGGGGTGCCGGTGAATCCTCGGGGCGGTTTTACGATGCGCACGGTCAGGGCTCGTGTGGGCCAGGGGCAGTTCCGCCAAGAGCTGTTGAACCGCTTCGGCAATATGTGTGCATTTACCGGCACCTGCCATACGGCGGCGCTGGACGCGGCGCACCTGTACAGCTATGCACACGAAGGCGAACACCGCGTGGAGGAGGGCCTTCTACTGCGCAAGGATTTGCATAAGCTCTTCGATAGTGAGTTGGTGGGTGTGAGCTCTTCGCGGACTCTTCTTCTGCACCCCGGTTTGGGGAATACGCAGTATCAGTCGTTGGCGGGTGCTCGTTTGAAGGTTGAGTTGCCGAACCGTGCCCTGGAGCTGTTGGATGAGCACCGCTCGGGTCTAAATTGGCTTGAAGAAGCACTAGTCTAGGCCTGTTCTGGTTTAGGCCACCGGGTACGCAAAAAGGAGGTGCAGTAGCTTTCGGGCTACTGCACCTCCTGTGCGTTTTTACTGGTTATGTCGGCGGGCGATAGCCTTACCGATTTCGTGCGGGATACCCACCACGAGGGCGTTACCCATGCAGAAGGCACGGTTACCGTCGCTCATACCGGTGTCAGTCCAGCCTCGAGGGAAGCCCTGCAGCTGATCCAGCTCATCAGGAACGAGGCGACGGTACGCACCGGAGTCACCAACCACAACGTGCTTGAAGCGGGAGGCGCCCGAGCCTCCTTCGCCGGTCAGGATGGTGCGCGCCGGGCGGTCGAGCGGGTCGGGGAAAGACATTGAACCTTCGGTGTAGAAGTATTCAAAGCCGCTCGCCTTATTGATGCGCTTTTCCTTCTTTGCACCCTTGAGGTATTCCCAAGAAGGCACCTTATCAGGGGCAATAAAGAACTGCTCCGGCACCTCAGAGTCGGGAAGAACTACGTCACCGAGCGTCTTAAATTCGCCGCGGTAGTCAGGTTCTACCTTGCTGGTGAGCACGGTGCCGTTCTGCATGACACCGGCAATCTGGAAGGGCGAGGTCTTAGCACCGATTCCGAAGTGTTCCGTCTCGTAGTAGGGGTCATCGGAGATGGTGAATTTATCGGCCTCATTGAGCTCTTCGAAGACGGAGAGAAGACCCTCAGACTCTGCAGTTTTGACCGGGAACGCTTCCGCCAAAACACCGGTGTGGGTGATGCGGCGCGACAAATCCCATTCGGGGGCGTTGTGTTCGGCGTAAATGTAGACGCGCTTACGCTTCTGCGGGTGACCGTACTCTGCCGCGTTGATAACGCGCCATTCGACGCTGTAGCCGAGCGCGTAGAAGCAGGAGAGCATAATAGCGAAGTCACGGCCTCGCTGCTTAGCGGGCGACTTCAACAGGCGGTCGACATTCTCCAGAACAACGTATTTGGGGGTTTTCAGCTCAAGCGCACGGTAAATATCCCACCAGAGCACGCCTTTCTTACCCTCAATACCGTGCGACTGCGAAAGCGGCTTGGTGACCGAGTAATCCTGGCAGGGGAAACCGCCACAGAGCAGGTCGGCATCGGGAATTTCATAGAGGCCCGCCTCAACATCATCAAGTACGGCGTGAATATCGCGGTTTTCGAGGTTTGCTTCTTCTCCGAAACGTTCCTGGTAGCAACGTGCCGCGAACTGGCGGCCAACGGTTCCCGGGGGCTCCCACTGGTTCGCCCAAACGGTCGTGAAGGGGCCTGCGGAGGGCAGGGTCATGCCGTTGGCGTTATAGCCTTCAAATCCTAAGCGGAAGCCACCTACGCCGGCGAAAAGCTCGATAACTCGGATAGGCTGGCTACTGCTGGTGGTTTTCTGATCCATGAGTCAGTAGTCCTTATAGTCCTCTTGTAAATATATTCGAATACTAATACTATAACATAGAACAGCTATTCAGATCAAGTGGATCTCAGAAAAGCCAATGACGAGACGAAGAGCGCAGCCGCCGTATCTGACGTAGCATAAAAACAAGAACACGGCATGGCCAATATTATCGGCAATATCAATCAAGCAGAGGAGTAAAGACAGTGGAGCTGTTCAACTACGATGACTCGGATATCGAGAGCATCTACAAATATGCTCAAAAAGTAGTAGGAGTAGAGTTTGCCGATATTCTCAAGGCCTTCCAGGAATCCGCCTACAAGACTTATCAGGACTACATCAATCAAACCCCCTCCACCACACCAGACAAAAAAATTAGTAGTGCGTCAAAGGGGAGGTACGGGACATATATTGAAAAATATTATTTTGGCATCCCCACCAACAGCTCAAATGAACCCGACTTTAACAAGGTGGGAGTAGAACTTAAAGTTACCCCTTTCAAAGTAAATAAAGATGAAAAAATCTCCGCCAAAGAACGACTGGTCCTTGGGAACATTAATTATATGGATGAAAATCTAGATGATTTTTATAAATCTCATGCATGGAAGAAAGGAGGGGCCATCCTCCTCCTTCCTTACCATTTCATCAAAGACCAAGATATTCTAAAAAATAAAATTGCTAAAGTTCATCTTCTAAAAATCCTCGAAGAGGACTTGCCAACAATTATTAGCGATTACCAGAAAATTGCACAGAAAATTAAAGAAGGGCGTGCTCACGAACTCTCCGAAAGGGACGGCATGTATCTGTCCACCTCACGCAAAGGTGCCGGCAAAGGAAGAGACCTTACCTCTCAGCCTTTTAGTGACGCACCAGCAAACAAAAGAGCCTGGTCTTTCAAGCAGAGCTACATAACACGTCTCTACCAGGAGACTATCTTTACTTCCGAGGAACTAGAGAGTATTGCTCGAGCCACCAAGGATACCTCGAAGCCTTTTACTCAGATTCTTGAAGAAAAAATTCTGCAATATCGAGGTAAAAGCGAGAAGGAACTCTGCAAGGAGTTTGATGTTAAATTTAAATCCAAGGGTCGCAATAACTCCATTATAACAAAAATGATGCAACTTCTTGACCTCCCTCAAAAAATTGAAAATACCACCGAGTTCAAAAAGGCAAATATGATGATTCGAGCTATTCGAGTTAAGCGAAACAAGAGCATTAAAGAAGATATTTCCTTTAAATCATATTCATTTATTGAACTTGCAAATGAAGATAATGAGGAATGGGAAGATTCTCACGTATATACCGAAATTTTTTCAAAGAAAATTCTGTTCGTAATTTTCCGCGAGAATGAATCCGGTGATTTCTGTCTGAATCAGGTCAAGTTCTGGGGATTCCCCGACTCCCTAGAGCCTGAATTAATGAGGGTACGGCAGGAGACAAAGGATATTATCAACCGAGGTGTTGAGCTTACACCCCGACCAAACGGCAAGAATGGAGTCAGGGTTTCAACTAATTTCCCTCAGAGCAGGAAGAATAAAATCATTTACACCAAGGTGCACGCTAATAATAGTTATTACGAGATTGAGCCCGGTAAGTTTGTCGGAAAGGGTTGTATCGAGGACACCGACGAGCTTCCCGATGGTCGCCACATCACAAAGCACTCCTTCTGGCTACCTAAAAGGTTTGTTCGGGAGATTCTTGAAGGTCAATGGGACTAATAATCGAATGTAAATAACCGCAGCAGGCGGCCCCGAATGTATATACATTCAGGGCCGCCTGCTTTTTAGACAGAGGTTTTCGATAGGTTAGTGTCTTCGCCGCGGGTCTTTAACCCGCGGTGAAGGCACCCTATCGACCGGTCCCAACACGAGAAGCCGCGCACACCACCCGGCAGGCAAAGACGCTCGAACAACGAACTCTCACCACCAAAAACCTCAAAAGACTGCAAAAGATGGCAAACATCCTGTAAGGTGGTCTCGGGACCCATAGCGATGCACCGGTGCATCGATAATGCGAGGTACCTAGTCTGGGTGCTTTTGGATACGTTGCTGTACCTAAAGAAAGCTTCTCGACTAGTACATACACACCATCACCGACAATTGGAGCACCACAATGGGACCTGAATCCGTTTTGACCCGCCGCACCCTGCTGAGTGGCGGCGCACTCTTCGGCCTGAGCGGTCTGCTTGCGGCATGCGGCCAGCAGGCCACCAACGAGGCTACGGGCTCAATTTCTTCCGCCACGCCGAGCGAGACAGCGGCGGCTTCTGCTGCGGCATCTGAGTCGCCTTCAGCGAGTGCTACTCCGTCTACTGTTCGAGGCTACTCGGGTGGTTCCAAAGCCCCCGATGGGGAATACCGCCCTGCGGATAAGTACGGTCCGGCGCAGAATGTACCGAAACCCAATGCTCCAGAAGACGGGTACCGAGAAAAATCCATAGATGGTATACGCAAAACATTGGATGCCTGGATTATGTGGGGCAACTATGGTACTCAAACAGGTGACTATTCGATGGCACGCAAATTTATGTCTCCCTCTTTCGAAGATGAGATTAAAGCCTATTCAGATGTCGAAGATCTTTACAAAAGTGGCGGGTGGATTATTGGCGGCATAAACCACTATCTAGCTGACGGTAACCCCTGGTCGGAAGATGGTGAAACTTATTTCTGGAAGGCCTACCGTGAGTGGGATTCTGAGACCTACGTTGAGTCCGACGGTAGCTGGCGCAAATGGAGTAATGACGATAAAACCGACGACACCTTTAAATTTGAGATGAAGCACAACGGTCAAAAGTGGGAAATTATGAATTATGAACCTGTTGAGGATTAAATATAATGCGGATTCATAAACTAATTGCATCTCAGGTTTTCACTCTGACAATTTTGTTTTCCTTACATACTCCTGCAATGGCAAAAGTGGAAACCCATGAATGTTCCTCAGATAGTAGCGCAAAAATATGTCAAACGCAGAGAACCCCTAAGAAGAACAATAAACATAGTGGTACTTCATCCACTGGAGACAATATTGTTACGGAAAATAATAACTCAGGATCTCAGAGTCAAAATTCAGATACGTACACTTCTAAAGCTCCCAATGGCCTAACCATGGTGTATTCAAAAACCGACCCAACACTCAACGCTTGCATTACAAAAGACGGACGTGTCGGTCACGTTAACTATGCCAACCGTTTCGTCCGTGACGACGGTATATCTGTTGACCACGGTCTCGGAAAGCGCCCCACATCAGAAATTTGTATCCCCGACAATGCTCGCACCCTCACCGGTACCAACAACCCCGGCCCTACCGGCCCCACCTACGAAGAAGTCATGGAGGAAATCCGCCATGCTGCAGAGTCCCTAGAACCCGGCAAGCCCACCCTCCACCAGTCCTACAACACCCCCGCAGGAACCGGCCGAGCCGAAGGCGACCCCAACGTCTACAAAGGCGACAACATCAACTTCTACGTCGACGACGGAGGCCCCTACCGCCTGGAAGCAGATATGCTCGCCGGACACGTCGAAATTGAGCTCATGCCCTCCTCGTACTTCATCGAGTACGGCAATGGTGATACAGACACCAATTACACCGCGGGCAAACCGGTCACCACCTACCCTCGTGAGCGCCCGCGTGAAACCGCAACGAGTTACGCCTACCAGCGGTCTGGTAACTTCCACGCGTACGCGACCGTGCATTACACGGCTCGTTTCCGTGTGGATGGTGGCCCGTGGCAGATGATGGAGGTGACTCCGCAGGCGACCAGTGAACCGCTACTGATTCGTGTGTGGTGGGTTGATGTGGGACGCGTCGGCGGCACCTGCGAAGACGACGACACTCGTTGGGGCTGCAAGAACGACCCCACCATGGGTAAAAAGGATAACCCGAACCCGCGCCTGCGCAAGGCTGACATCCGTACCGGCCAGCGCTGGCACCTCAACGATAACGGTGACGGGGACACAGAGTATTCACTGCACCGCGACTGGCCCGACATGTAAACCAACTCTGACCCAATATATAAATAACCGCAGCAGGCGGCCCCGGATGCATGTGCGTCCGGGGCCGCTTTTGTTTTACCGTGCCGTGCCGAAAAATTGTGCCATAGGTTAGCGTCTATAGTCGTAGTTAAAAACCATGGCAGAAGACACTAAACCATGGCACAAATTCTGCACGGGTTACAGCCCCATAGCGAGAAGCCACGCTAATGGTGGCTTTTCGAAACACATGTGGCTTCTCGGTGTAAAAAGTCTCGGCATGAAAACCCATACCGCGTAACAATCCGTAACACCCCCTTGCGGGATACCCCCCTAGGGTATACACTTAAGCCATGGAAACCACTAGCAACCAGTGCTGCCACAGCACATCCGCCCAGGTCAGCACCGCATCCGGCGCCCCCACTGAGGAGCCCACCGAGGCGCACACCGGCGCATGCTGCGGCGGCGAGGCGCCCGAAACCCAGCACGGTTACGCTTCCAACAAAGAGGCGCACCTCAAGCGCCTGCGCCGCATCGAAGGGCAGGT
>FLSE01335495.1_pt1 | contig 13127 bp, 10 predicted proteins | sample 1550461 | NCBI WGS metagenome assembly FLSE01 (sample SAMEA4031758, study PRJEB14383) | metagenome | biome: human; feature: oral; material: saliva | place: Philippines | collected 2014 | reverse complement strand
GCTGTAGCCCTTGCCGACCCAGTTGACGGTCTTGTCCAGTTCGTAGGTGTCTGCGCCGGTCTTGTAGGGGTTCGCCTCGTTCATGAGGACGAAGGTGCCGTTCTGCTCGTCCCAGTATGCCTTGGGGGCGTCGACGTGGCCCTTGGTGGTGACGATTTTGCCGTCGTCGGGGCCTGCTGCGGCGGGGATGGAGGGGGCGGCGCCGGCGAGCGCGAGCAGTGCTGCGGCGGAGAGGAATGCGGCTGCGCGGCGGAGGGCGGGCTTGCCGCCGGGGATGAAGAGTGCGGGGGTGTGTGTGGTGACCCGTCGTTGGGTCTGCTTCTGAGAGTTCATGACAACCTTTCTCATTTTTCTATTTCTTAGGGTAGCTCTTTTGCAAATAATTGTCATTTTGAACCTAAGTGAGTATAGTGATTCTCAGAAACACGTGTGCGCCGAGGCGCGCCCAAAAACGCACACCACGTACATCCACAAAGAGAAAAACACGGCAGAGCGCACCCCGGACGCAGGGGAGAAACCGGCAACAGGCCGCCGGACCCAGCGCCGGGCAAGCCCCGAAAGCATCGGGTAGCGCGCCAGCCAATGAGCAGTCATCCAAGGAGCCACCATGCAAGGACGCACCAAACCCCTGAGCCTACTCAGCGCAACCACCCTCGGATGCACCCTCGCACTCGGGGCGCCCCTCGCCCTCCCCCAGGTCGGCACCTTCACCGCCGCACAGGCACAGGAAAACCAGGCGCAGGAAAACCAGACCGGCACCCAGGCAGGCACCGAGTCGCGCGGTTACCTCAACTACGAAGGTGACTACGTCATCGCGGGCGTACACACCGAAATGCTCAACGCCTTCCTCGACGGCAACCAGTTCACCCTCGGCACCCTCGCAGACACCGCCCCCGGCCAGCAGGGACGATTCAACCCCGCCCGCACCGTCTTCCACCTACCCGACGTCGAGGATGCACACACCAACGTCGTAGCAGGCTACGACTACATTGCCCCCGAAGGCACCGACATCTTCTACATTCCCTCCACCCGCACCCGCGGCCTGCTCTACCCCGGTCTCGGTGCGGAAGGAATCCGCCCCGGCGCGCTCAAGGACAACACCATCAACCTTGAACTCGTGCGCAGCAGCGTACCCGAAGGCGGCCGCGCCGAGGTCTTCACCGAATCCGGCCGCGACAACCCGCGCGTCTTCAGCACCAACGACCAGCTCGCACCGCACACCATCACCGCTGGCGGCCACGAGCACCTCAGTTGGGCATTCACCCGCAAAGGCATCTACCAGCTGACGTTCCGCGCCACCGCAACCCTTACCGACGGCACCCCGGTCAGCTCCGAGGCGACCTACACCATCGCCGTGGGCACTAACGCTGAGGAAGGCTTCAAGCTCCTGAACGCACAGAACGCCGCAAAGGAAGCGACCAAGGACGCCACGAGCGAGGCAACCACTACCCCCGAGGCGACCTCCACCGCCACCGAGAGCGCCACCGGCAGCCCCAGCGCATCTACTTCCGCAAGTGCTGAGGCGAGTGCTTCTGCTGAGGCGAGCGCATCCACCGGTATTCGCCGCGTGGACGCATCCGTGAAGGGTCAGAACGCCGCGCAGGTGACCGACCCGAACGGCGCGAAGGCAGCGGCGAATGGTGAGCAGGCATCCCAGGGTGGATCCGGTGCTACCGCTATTAGCGGCACCAACAACACCAACAACGGCTCTGACAAGGGCGAAAACAAGGACGGCGGCAATAACGGCAGCTCCCGCAGCGTGAAGGGCTCCAACGCCCAGAACGTTAGCGCACCCGGCAACAACAGCGGCGGCGGTATTCTCTCCTCCGGTCTGCCCGGCAGCCTGAACCAGCAGTGCATCGCCACCGAGGTTCCCGCCGAAGATGCCAAGGACTCCAAGGACGCCCAGAAAGACAGCAAGCAGAGCAACCAGGCAGCCCAGGCGCCGACCGGCATCCCCACGCTCGCCGTGGTTAACGCTGCCGAGCATAGCGGCCGTGAAGAAGTCACCCACGGGCACTTCGACGTGGGCCCCGTGCTCAACGGCGGCAACCTCACCAGCAGCGTGAAGGACGACCGCACCAGCCCCGCCCGCCACGTCTCCCCCGGCGCCCTCGAGTTCGTGCTCAACGACGCCGCGAAGCTCAACCTGCCCGCGGGCATGGAAGACATCGCCCCGGCGGGCACCCCCGTGCACATGATTGGTGCAACCCAGCAGCAGGGCGTACCCTGGCTCGGCTGGAGCACCCAGGACCCCGAACTGCTCAAGCAGCTCGACGGCCCCGTCACCATGAGCCTCAACGGTTTTGAGGGCCCCGGCACCATGTCCACCTTCCTCTCCGGCAACTTCGGTTCCGCCGGTCAGAAGGTCTTCGATTCGCGTAGCGGCGGTTCCTTCCAGGTACCCGCGAACACCCACCAGCACAGCAACTGGGTGTTCACTGCCGAGGGTCGCTACACCGTGACCATCGGCTGGACTGCGCGCCTGAAGAACGGTCAGCAGGTCAGCAGCGAATCGGTTCTGCACTTCACCGTCGGCAACCCCGATAACGCCCCGGCCAGCGATAACGTGCAGGGTGCGGCGGGCACCAAGCAGGACGGCGGCAACGCTAACGGCGCTAACGGCGCCAACAACGGCGGCGAGAAGAGCACCGCCAAGAACCCGCTCAACGGCACCGTGGACGAAGCCACCGGTATCGTCACCAAGCCCGACGGATCCAAGGTGCGCATCGTCGGTAAGACCGCCTCCGGCGAGGATTGCGCCTTGACCAGCCAGGAGCTCACCACCGCCCAGAAGGCGGCCGCGGCGGGTAAGCTGCCGAACACCGGTGTGGTCATCGACCCGTTCATGGTCAGCACCTCGGTTCTCGCTCTGGCGCTGGGCGCCATGATTCTGCGTTCGGCACGTCGGAAGGGACGCCGCGGTGGCACCGCATAGCGGACATACCGCCGGCGAGGGTTCGCACGCCTATACGCGACGCGCCGCCCTCACCCTCGCCTCCCGCGCCGCGGCGGGTGCCGGTGCAGGTGCCCTCGCGCTGAGCGGATGCGCCAGCACCGTGAACGCCTCCTCCGACCGGATGCACGTGGTCGCCACGACCCCGATTCTGGCGGATTTGGCGCAGCAGATTGCAGGAGAGCGCGCCAGCGTGCACTCCCTCGTACCTGCCGGTGCCGACCCACACTCGTATGAGCCGAGCCTGCGCGATATCCGCGATGTCGCCTACGCCCGCTGCGCCCTGACGAACGGCCTGCTGCTGGAGCAGCGCAAGCTCACCAAGATGGTTGAGGCGAACCTGCCCGCCGGGGTTGTGTCCGTGGCGGTTGCGGAGAAGATTGAGCAGTACGGCGGCAAGCTGGAAGCCATTGTTGAGGATGCCTCCCTGGACTCCATCTGGCTGGGTTTGCGTGTTGAAGAGGGCGGGCAGAACGAGTCTGCCCCCACCGACTCTTCGGATGCAGGCATGCGCTTTGAGGTGCAGAGCGTGCGGGCGCGCACCTCTACCGATTCGTCAAATGCGCAGTTGGCGGCGTTCATTACGCAGACCTTCGGCGCGGTCGAGATGCTGTGCGATTCGCATGCGCGCGGCGTGAACCTCACCCGTGAGGGGGACACCGCGATCCGCACCGGCGATATGGGTTCGCTGGAGCTACCTCTGCAGGCGCATACGCACCTGTCGTGGGCGTTTAGTGATGCCGGCGAGTACGCGATTGAGCTGAGCGCCACCGCGGTCAATGCGCCGGATTCGGTGCGCTCTTCGCGCGGCACCCTGTACTGCGCGGTCGGCCGCGACCCGCAACAGTTGGTGGACCGTCTGGCGAAGGAACAGAACGTACCCGCCGCCGAGGTTAAGGTTCTTTCCGCAGGTCACGCCGATATTACGGCGCGCACCGGCGACGGCAGGCTCGTGCTTCGCGCGGATTCCTCGCAGGGTGCCGTCGAGTACGAGCTGAACCGCACCGTGGTCGCGGTCCCCTCCCGCACCCTGCAGGAGGTGCCCGCTGGCGGTAGCTACCGTTTCCTGCGTTCGGGTGCTTCGGAGCATCGCGGCCAGGTGTACCTGCTGGCGCAGGCTGTTCTGGGCAAGCACGTACACGGCGAAATCGACCCGCACATTTGGCATTCGGTGCCGAACGCGAAGGCGAGCGTGCAGGTCATTCGTGACGCGCTGACCTCCGCCGATCCGGCGGGTGCGAGCGAGTACGCGGCGCGCACCGAGCAGGTCGTCAAGGAGCTCGATGCCCTGGACGCTCAGCTGCGTCAGGTGTACGGGGCCCTGCCGGAGGCGGCGCGCAACCTGGTCACCACGCACGACGGTTACCGCTACCTGGCGAGCACCTACGGGTTGCACATTGCCGGTTTTGTGAGTGCCAGTGCCAGCGGCGAGCCGAGTATTCAGCAGCGTCAGCGCCTGCGTCGCACGGTCGAGGATTTGAAGGTTCCAGCGATTTATCTGGATAAGTCCACGGCGATGCGTTCACCGGTTCTCACGGAGCTGGCTCGGGAGGCGCAGGTGCGTACCGGGGTGCTCTATTCGGACACCCTGGATGCGCAGGCCCCCCACTACGCGCAGATGATGCTGGCGAATGCTCACACGATTGCGCTGTGCTCGGGGGCTAGTTCTGGCGGCGACTCTTCGGGTGCCAGCTGCTCGGAGGCGAGCACCTCGTAACCCGAATTTAAGCTACTCACTAGCTCATATAGCTGTATTAGCATATAGATAATCTTTCACACACCGTTTCGGTCATGATCCAAGGAAGTCCTCATGATGAACTCAACCACCCCCTCCCGCTCATCGCGTAGCCGCGCCCTGCCCGCCCTGGCTCTGGGCGCCAGCCTCATGCTCGCACCCCTGGGTGTGGCACACGCGGAGACCACCCCGGCAACCGCTGAGAGCGCCTCGGCTCAGCCGGGCGACAGCAATCTCAGCCGCGGCGAGCGCGCCCTCACCCAGACCCTGTCTGCGGAGCAGCCGGTCGCATCCGGCCGCACCGAAATCTCTGCCGGTCACGTGGATATGGGCCCTCGTTTCAACAACGGCAAGTTTGAGCTCATGCTCCACGACGACCACGGCGAGACCCCCGTCTGGCGCAGCCTGGACGAGGTCATCTACCGCGGCAGCGATAAGGCCATCCTGGAGGTGCCGAACGACCCGCGCTATTCCTTCGTGGGTGCGCCCGCCGGTTCTAAGGTGTACGTCATTCCGCAGACCGAAACTAAGGGCGTGATTTGGCCGGGTTGGAACACTCAGGACCCGCAGCTGGTGTCCAAGCTGAACCGCGGCGTGAACCTGACCCTGGAGCAGGTGAGCGGCCCCGGCACGTTCAGCCTGTACCTGGAGAACGGCAACTTCTCGGCGCCGCAGGTGCTGTGGTCCTCCACCAAGAGTGAGCCGCAGAAGCTGTGGGTGGAGAAGAACACTCACACCCACGCGAACTGGGTATTCACCGCCCCGGGCGAGTACCTGCTGAAGGTCACCGCGAGCGCTGAGCTCTCTGACGGTTCGACCGTGTCCGATACCCGCTACCTGAAGTTTGCGGTGGGTGACTCTGCGAGCGCCGATACCCTGTACGCGATGGAGGCGCAGGCACGCGGTTCTTCGAACTCCGCTTCTTCTGCATCTTCGGACGCTTCGTCTAGCTCCGCCACCCAGGCCACCGGCTCCTCCTCTGCTGCCGCGGCGAGCGACCAGAGCGGTTTCCGTGCCGAGTTCTCGATTTCCTGGAGTCCTATTGTCGCTGGCATCGTGGTCGTGGTGGGCGTGGGCGCGTTCATCGCCTCCCGCCGCCGCCGCTCCTCCGCACAGCGTGAGGCTCTGGATGAAGTGCGCGGTGACCGTTCGTGAGCGCGTCGGTAACAGCGAGCACTGAGCCCGTCCTCGAAATTTCAAACCTGTACGCCGGCTACGCGCGCCGCTCCATCCTCAAGGATCTGTCCCTGACCCTGGAGCGCGGCGAGTTTGCGGGTCTGATTGGTGCCAACGGTGCCGGTAAGACCACGCTGCTGCGCACCATTTTGGGCCTGATTCGCCCCGCCTCCGGGCAGGTTCGGGTGCTGGGTGAGTCGCCCCGCGCGGCGCGTGCGCACATCGGTTACGTGCCGCAGAAGCACCAGTTCCAGTGGGATTTTCCGCTGACCGTCAAGGATACGGTGATGACCGGCCGCGTGCGTGAGATTGGGTTCTTCCGCCGCCCGGCGAAGAAGGATTGGGTGCAGGTCTTTTCGGCGATGGAGCGTACCGATGTTCTGCACCTGCAGGATGCTTCCATTGCGGAGCTTTCCGGTGGTCAGCGCCAGAGGGTTCTTTTGGCGCGCGCCCTGGCGGCCGGCCCCTCCCTGCTGCTGCTGGACGAGCCGTTCACGGGCGTGGATGCACCCACCCAGACCACGCTGACCCGCCTGTACCGCGAGCTGGCGGACGAGGGCATCACGATTTTGATGTCCACGCACGACATGCTGGCGGCGCGCGAGTCCTGCTCGCGCCTGTGCGGCGTGCGCGGCAATATTCACCTGGACGGTCCGGCGGCCTCCTTCAGCCTGGAGCAGTTGCACACGTGGCTGCACGGTCACGATATTGAGGAGGCGCAGGGCCACGCCCGCACGGGCTTCACCTGTGCCGGTGGTGCGTTGGATGAGTACGGCCACGAACTGCCGGATTCCTGCGCTTCTTCCCCCGCCCACGCTGATACTGCTACTTCTACCGGGGGTGCCCGTTGATTACTCCTCTCGATTTTCTGGCCGATCTGTTCAACCCGTCCCTGGCCTTCCTTCCGCGCGCCCTGGCTGCGGTGCTGCTAGCCTCGGTGGTGACGGGTGTGGTGGGTTGCCACGTGATGATGCGCGGCATGGTCTTCATCGGCGATGCGGTGGCGCACTCGGTGTTCCCGGGCCTTGCGGTGGCGTTCGTGCTGGGCGGCAACCTGATGGTGGGCGGCCTGACCGCGGGCGTGGTAACGGCTATTCTGGTGGCTATTTTCAGCCAGAATCAGCGGCTACGCGAGGATTCGGTCATCGGCATTTTCTTCGCCGCCTCTTTTGCGCTGGGCATTGTGATTATTTCCTTGGCGCCGGGCTATTCGGGGTCGGTGCAGGATTTCTTGTTCGGCTCGATTGTGGGTGTTTCGAATGAGGACATCACCAACGCCGCAATCATGGGCGCCGTGATTCTGCTGGTGCTGTGGCTGTTCCACCGGCAGATTGTGACGGTCAGCCTGGACCGCGAGAGTGCCCGCGCGATGGGTCTGCCGGTGCTCGCCCTGGACATTGTGCTGTACGTTCTGGTGACCATTTCCGTGGTGCTGGGCCTACAGACCCTCGGTAATGTGCTGGTGCTGGCGCTTCTGGTGATTCCGGCGTCGGCAGCGCGCCTGGCGTGCCGCCGACTGGGGTCGATGATGGTGTTCTCGCCGGTGTTCGGCGGTATCTGTTCGATTGTTGGCCTGTACCTGTCCTGGGCGTTTAACCTGCCGACCGGTGGCACGATTGTGCTGTCGATGGTGGCGGCTTTCGTGCTGGTCTGGGCCGTGACGGCGGTTCGTTCGCGAGCGCGCGCCCAACTGAAGAGCTAAATCCAGTTGAAGAGCTAAGTCCAGCTCAACCCGAACTCAACCCAACTTTTCTCGACTAAACGCACGAGTAAACGCACGAGGCGCATCCCTGTTTTGGGGGTGCGCCTCGTGCGTTTTTACAGGTCTTAAGCACCCAAAATGAACCATGTTCATGTTTAAAGAACCAAAAGATACACTCCGCGTAATAAAAGCGCTTAATTCAACACATCGGGTTTAATGAAAATACAACCTATCAAATATTTCTTATGGGTTGATACGTGTAGTGATAAAGCAGTCACTGCACCCTCATCAGAGCTTCAATGAAGGAGTCACCATGAAGGCGTATGTGTACCATGGTCCCGACCAGAAGGGTGACTGCCCCGAGGTAGACCACGGACGCATCCTCGGCCACGAGGCTGTCGGTACCATTACCGAGGTTGGCTCCGCAACCCCGAGGTTGCGGCATAGACTGCGGTAGGCTCATATACCGCTCATACTGAAACCCCGAACGTTCGTTAGAGGTTTCGGTGGGATGTCTTCATGACACTGCGAACATCCCCACGATTCGTCTCCGGGTGGGAGAGGGTAGGTCCCACCCGGAGCGCGAATCACCCCCCCACCCAGGGGGACAAGCTTCTAAGGCGTGATGCCTCCTCTGCCGGGCGCTCTGCCGACCCGCTTGAGCGGGTTCTTCTGCCAGGCAACCTCTACTGGCGGAGGGGCGCATCATTTGACTCTTCTTGGTCGGGCGGTACCTCCGATTCTGCCCCTCCTTGAAGGGAAAGGAAAAGGGTCGTACGCTTACGGTTCAACGGCGAACTCGTAGGCTGCGACCCTCTTCTCATGCCCGGAATTTGGTGCTCCGGGGATTTTCTGTGCCCCGGATTTTTGGTGCCCAGGGCGGGCTATTTAGTTTTTGGGCTTCTCAGCGCCGGGTTCCTCGCTAGCGGCATCGTGCGGGATGCGGGTGAACGCCTCCGTGGGGTCGTCTGCCCCGGATACGGCAACTGCTGCGGCGGAGGGTTCGGCGGCGCTTCCGGTGACGGGCTCGGTGGGTGCATCAGCTAGATCCCCGGCAAGCACGTCAGTAGGATGATCGGCAGGTGCTTCAACGGGAACCTCCGCGACGATTGGTTCTTCCGAGGCAGATTCTTCCGAGACGGGCACCTCTGATGCGGGTACTTCCGGGGCCTTCTGCGTGTCCTTACCCTGCGCCTCCTTGTCCTGAACGTCCACAGGCTGCTCAATAGCTACACCGTGCACGGAATCCTTCTGCTCATCCTTGTGCGCGTCCTTATGTTCGAGCGTGTAGATGATGCGCGGTTCCAGACGCTCGAAGCCAATCTTGGAACGCACCCAGTTCACGAAGCGGTCGATGCGGTCCTCGCCCTCGGTAGTTTCAACAACCCGGTAGTTACGCGGCAGCATCCCGGCGTCGCTGAGCACGCGCGGGTACTCATCAATCTCCTGAATACCCGCCATGTACATGTTCTCACGGAATTGCTGGGCGAATTCCTGATGGCCAAGGAACAGCTGGTCGGCGTAGGTTTTAGCCGCCAGACGCTCGCTGTAGGCGTGGGCCGAGTCGCGGGAGTTCTTCTTGGAACCGTAAATATCCCAGAAGTAGAAGTACACATTGTTCGCGATAATGGCCGAGATGATGCGGTTCTGCAGGAAGACGAGGGCGCCCACGGCGGCCGCGCCCAGGATGAGGAGTATCACGGCCAGCGGGGAGAGCGCAAAGTCGGACAGGTCACCACGGTGGTTCGTGAAGAGGCCAATCAGGTAGGCGATGGTGACCACGATGATGGGCACACCGATGAAAATCACGGCCAGCGGAACCCAAATGTACAGCAGGGCACGCAGAATCAGGCGGTAGTAGCTAATTGAGTCGCCCATCTGGATGGGGGTGGGCTTGACCGAGGAGTGGGCGCGCTTCATGAGCAGGCTGAAGATACGGTTGCTATCGATGCCGACCTTACGCAGCTTCGATTCTAGGGAGGCGCGCTTGAGGAAAACCCGGTAATTCTCCAGGACGACGCGCTGATCGGAGGTCAGCTCATCGGCGGGCGGCAGGGCGCTAATTTCCATGCCGGCTTCGGAGAGGAGCTTGCTCCACAGCTCCAGACGTGCCAGTTCGGAGGGCTTTGCCGCCGCCTGCGCCTGATAGTTCTTATAGGAGATGAAGATGGTGCTGGCACCGATCAGCAGGGTGATGAAGGGTGCAATCCAGTCTTTGAGTCCCATTCCGGCCTTTCTCGTTGAACGCGTGTACCGGGGTTTCGGTCGCCCCGAGTTCCGCGCGCACGCGGCCCGGGCGTTACCTCGGGTGCAATATCTTCCGGGTTCTACCGTACCACCCGCACCTGTGACCGGCTGTGCGCGGGCTGGAAAATCCGCATGACTGGTCGGCGGTTCGCGCGGCGCTCCCGGGGCAGCACCTTTCGGGTAACGCAACGCCGCCCGCGCCGGCTTCCGAAGAAGGCCGGGGCGGGCGGCGGACCCATGACGAACGGGTGCGATATTAGTGTTCTGCGTTTAGTGTTCTGCGGGCTTCATTTCGCGAGGAGCCTTGCGGATCATGAGGTAGCTGATAACAGCCATAACACCCATGAGCACGGCGCTGAACGTGGAGCTCAGCACCACGCCGGAGTCGAAGGCGGCGAATGCGGAGGAGAGCAGCTGGTTTGCCTGCTCGCCGCCCACATGGCTGGCGACCGACACGGCACCGCCGAGGGTTTCGTGGGCGTGGTTGGTGAGAGACCCATCCAGGCCGGAGGGTACGACCACGTTCGCACGGTAGACGGCGGTGAGCATACCACCGATGATGACGGTACCAAGCACCGCACCCGTCTCGTAGGAGGTCTCAGAAATCGCGGACGCCGCACCAGCCTTACGCGGCGGCACGCTGGAGAGCATCAGGTCGTTCGAGATGGTCTGGGAGATACCGATACCGGTACCGAGCACAATGAAGATGAGGATAATGACCACGTCGCTGTGTGCACCCAGGAAGGCGAGCACCGCAAACGCGGCAGCGTTGAGCGCCAGACCGAAGGACACAACCTGCGCCGGGTGGAAGTGCACCGCCACGCGCGCAATCACCAGACCGGCAAGGATAGTCGCCAAAGTACCGGGAATCAGCAGCATACCGGCGTACATGGGCGGCAGGCCGGAGACCAGCTGCAGGTGCTGGGATGCGAAGTAGATGAAGCCAACGTCCACCGTCATGGAGATGAGGTTCGCGGTAATCGCACCGGTGAACACGGTATTGCGGAAGAGGCGCACATCCAGCATGGGCTGAATATCGTTCTTCTCACGGTTGAGCTGACGCAGCACGAACAGAGTGATGAAGCACAGACCGGCAAGGATGGTGCTGATAGCCACCGCGTCGAAACCGGTTTCGGAGGTGTGGGTCAGACCGAAGGTAATGCCGGTCATGCCGGTCATAATCAGCAGGATGCTCAGCGGATCCACCGGGCTGGGGTTCGGGTCCTTCGACTCGGGAACCATGATCGGGGCAAGAATCAGCAGAGGAATCAGAATCGGCACAGCAAGCAGGAACACCGAACCCCACTCGAAGTGCTCCAGCAGGAAGCCACCCACAATCGGGCCCAGCGCCGCACCCGCCGAGAATCCCGAAGCCCACACGGCAATAGCAATGCGGCGCTCGGTCGCATCCACAAAGATATTGCGAATAATCGACAGGGTCGCCGGCATGAGCATCGCACCGAAAATACCGAGCAGGGCACGGGCAACCACGAGCATCAGCGCGGAGGGCGCGAACGCCGCAAGTGCAGAGATCGCCGCGAAGCCGGTCGAACCGATGAGCAGCAGCTTACGGCGGCCGATGCGGTCACCGATAGCACCCATGGGCACGAGCAGGGCGGAGAGCACCAGCGGGTAGGAGTCAACGATCCACAGCTGCTCCGCGGAGGAGGGGCTCAGCGCCTTAGCGATTGCGGGCACCGCGAAGGCGAGCACCGTGTTGTCGATGGAGACCAGGAGCACCGGGAGCATGAGCACGCCGAGTGCCGCCCAGCGCTTGGTCTTCTGGTCGGGGGCGTGGATGGGCAGAGCCGTGGTGTGCGGATTGTGATTCGTCATGGGTTGTTTTCGTGCGTCTATGGGGTTTCGACTGATACGGCGGACGCGGCGGCATCAGCTCGGTCTGTCTTTTGGGCTAGGGCTTTTAGTGTGGTTTCGGGGCTTGCCCGGAGGTTTTAGGGGTTCGGGCGGGTCCACAAACGAGGATTAACTATACCAACTGGACGGTATAGTTTCAAGCGGTTAGACTGGTAACCATGACCACCCCCAACCACCGAAAACAGCGCGCCAACAACTCCCGCGAACACATCCTCGACACCTACGTCGACCTGCTGATTCGCTCGGGAGAACGCGCCGCAACCCTCGACGCCGTCGCCACCGCCGCCAAGGTTTCCAAGGGCGGGCTGCTCTACCATTTCTCCTCCAAGAAGGCGCTGCTGGAGGCGCTCGCAGAACGCACCCTCACCCTGGCTGAAGAGGACTTCGCGGCCATGGAGCAGGCACCCGAGGGGGCAAGCGCCTACTACATCAATTCCTCCACGCCCGACAACTCCCCCTTCGACCGTTCCCTGATTGCCCTGAGTCGCTTGGCGCAGAGCAATAACGAGCTTGCCCAACAGACCATGGCACACATACAGGACGGCTGGCATGCGCTCGTCCTCGCGGAGATTGGTGACGAGCAGATTGCCCGCGCCGTACTGCTTCTGGGTGACGGCATGTACTACAACGCGGCCTTCGGGGGTGGTGCCACCAACCCGCAGACCGCAGACATGCTCAAGTCCGACCGTGCGGCACTGGAACGCGCCCTGCAGGTTCTCAAGGCGGCGGCTCATTAAAACCGCACAAGCCACCCGACACAGCGGTTAAAGCCACAAGCTAAAACCGCCGCCTCACACCGTATTCTCCAGCACCGGCAAGCCCCCAGACCTTAAACTGGGAGGGTACGTACCCGCTCTTCAACCAAGGAGTTCCCATGATTTTTATTGCCGTAAAGTTCCCCGTCAAGCCCGAATACGCTGACCAGTGGATCGAGAAGACCCGCGCTTTCACCGAGGCAACCCGCGCCGAGGAAGGCAACAAGTTCTTCGAGTGGTCCCGCAGCATTGAGGACCCGAACGAGTTCGTTCTGCTCGAGGCTTTCAACGACGACGCCGCCGGCCCGCACGTGAATTCTGACCACTTCCAGCAGGCGATGAAGGACATGCGTCCGCTGCTGACCGCAACCCCGAAGATCATTTCTCGCCTGATTGACGGTGACGACTGGGAAGCAATGGGCGAGCTGCAGATCGACTAGTCTGCACCCCAACTCAGCATCTAAACTGCATAATTAGACCCTCGAGTGTCCCTCCGCGCTGTTCTTATGGACAGCGCGGAGGGACACTTTCGCGTGCGCCACACCTGAACTTTTTTCCCTTGACACGACGCGGAGGGCACCGGTTTTCGGGTCGGCGGGTGCCTTGCGTGCATTTTTACCCTATTAACCCCTTAAAATGGGTAGAGTATGCACACCTATCGATACCCATTCGCACAGGAGG
>FLSE01002678.1_pt2 | contig 13157 bp, 10 predicted proteins | sample 1550461 | NCBI WGS metagenome assembly FLSE01 (sample SAMEA4031758, study PRJEB14383) | metagenome | biome: human; feature: oral; material: saliva | place: Philippines | collected 2014 | reverse complement strand
CCCAGTCAGCATAAGAAGGCAAACCATGCTACTGGTCCAGCTGCTGCTAAGGCAAGTCAATGGAATGATGAAGACTTAGAAGATGAAACCACATCTTCATGGGAAGACTAACAGAGAGTTATTAACAAAGAGAACAAAGAAAAGATGAAGCAAACAATGAAACGACATTCATTCACATCACAACTAAAGTCCTTGGCACTCGTATTTGGTGTAGCCTTGGCTTTCGCATCTTGTGCTAACGAGGACGTAGCGCAGAACCCAACTAACCCAAATGATGATAACGACAAGAACCTCACTACCTTCGTTGCAGGTGACGAGACAAAGACCCGCACATCAATGGATTACACTACTGGTGACTTCTATTGGGAGGCTGGCGACTATATCTACGTAAAGGACGACGACGGTACATGGCAGAAGAGCAGCAATGCTCCAACAGAAAAGACGGCATCCTTTAAGTATAAGGTACCTGGAAAGTTTACCACAAGTGCAAGTTATAAGGTTTATTATCCAGGTAAGAACAGCAGTAACGATCAAGTAAATATCCCAACTGTCCAGACACAAACGGCACCGAATAATACCTCTCATTTTGGCGAATCAGGTGATTGCGGAACTGCAACGGCTACTGGTACTTTAGGAGGAAAATTATTTAGTTTCACCCTAAATCATCATGCTGCAGTACTTGTCTTTGAGCCTTATACAACAAATAGTGTATTTCAGCGTTGCTTTCTCACTAAGGTGGAAGTCTTGTCTGATAAAGATATAGCTGGAACTTACACACTTGACGCTACAACAGGAGAGATAAAAGGTACTGGAACAAGCAAGAAGATAGTTCTTAATACTGTAGGTACTGGAAGCTATGCTGATGGTTTTTCACTTAACAGCAGTTCTGCAAATCCAACAATTAATGGAGCTTACATGGTAATTCAGCCAGGTATGCATACTCTTCATATTCGTTATTGGATAAAAGATAAAGTGACTGGGCTTTCTGGTTCAATTACAAAAGTCTTGCCTGCATTTAATTATAAAGGTAACTACTATTATGACTTGGCTGCTAATTTTGATACACGTGTTTATAGTGGACGAAATTATTATGCAGTGGATGCAAAACAAAATTTGTGGTATGAGCATGAATGGGATTCTGCTGACCCTTGGCAACCAACAGCTCTTGGTGAGCTACCACATACCCCAGCAGGCTCTTATCCGTCTATGGAAACTTTTCCTAATTATAGTAGTGATGCAGCTCAAACTCCATTATTTACAGACTCCAGATTCCCCACTTTGAATGGAATTGCATGGTATATCAAAAAAGGAGATCCACGTTGGGATTCTGATGAAATATGGGTTACAATGGGACATATTTATAAAGGTGGTATTTGGCTCAAAAAGAAAAATAATATTTCAGGCTTCAGTAATACAGAAGCTCCAGATGGATTAGGTGATCTACGGAATTACAATTCTATTCCTTATCCTGCAACTCTACCAGAGGTTGTAAATAATACCTTTAATTCAGGTATTCCTCAACTTAACGAAATAGATCAATATTTTTATTTACCAGCATTGGGAGCATACATGGGTGGTAGTTATGGTCCATTGACAGATATTGGAACGAAAGGATATTACCATCTTAATGGACGATATGTAGATGCGTGTGCTCATCATATGGCAGATTATTGTTTATTTGAAGAAGGAAAGGTTGAATTACTGCAGGGCGGTGATCATATAGGATTGATAGCACAGTTTTTTGAATAATAATCTGGTGATATCTATAACATCGTAAATGTATACTTTATGCCTCTGCGGAGTATGATGTAGAATAACGAGTCTCAAAGGTGTTTAACACCTACGGTCAAGGGTGTTTAACACCCTTGGTCAACAGTGTTAAACACCCTTAGGCAACAGTGTTAAACACCCTTGATGAAGAGTCTTAAACACCCTTGGAATGAGGTGCGAACACCAATGAAAGAGTTAGTTTTAATAACATAATTATCAACCATTTAATAGTAAATACTATGGTAGAATTTGAGGTAAAATCAAAGAAGCAAACAATCGGAAAGAAGAAGGGGCAGACGGTGTACTATGCTGTGCCCAAAAGTAACCAACACATGACGCTTGACTCACTTTGCGACATGATTATGGACGAGACCTCGCTCTCGCGCGGTGACGTGATGAACACGCTTATCACGTTGGGCAAGATGGCGTGCCGATCATTGAAGATGGGTGCCAGTGTTGACCTTGGCGACCTCGGTTCGCTCCGTGTTTATTTCCCTCCAAAGATGATGGACAATCAGAAAGATGTAACAGCCGCCACGCTGAAGAAACCGAAGATTGTCTTTACTCCTAAGAATAGGATGCGTGATGCCGCAAATGCTGTGGAGGTGTCGGTAGATAATCCAGCTAGGAAGAAAAGTCCCACGCCCGATCCTTCTCCTAAGGACAAGGAGAGTGAAGATCACTCTGGACCAGTGACAGAGGGATAAAGAATAATATCTTTCCGGGGGTGCATTATACCTCCTGGAAAGTCAATAGATCATAATTCTGAAGCCTTAGAAAGTCAATAGATTATGGCTTTGAAGTCTTAAATCGTTTATTAGAGCTAGACGAAGAACACCTCATAAATCCTTTGCAACTCTATTGTTTGCAAATCTTCTCTTTTGTTAATAATCATAAAAGAGAAACCTATTATTTGCTTTGTTACGAAATAACAAATATCTTTGCCACGGAATTTCAAAGGCTTTTAGATGGCTAAGCAAAACCAAAGTACAAGACAGATGCTTATTGCATGGCTGCTGTTGGCACTCTTCATGTTGCCAATGGTAGTAAAGTCTGTGCATGTATGTCAGGTTGAAACTGAGCTTGCTAACGGTCATCACGCAACAGGACAACAAGGTCAAAACCACAATCCTGACTCTTGTTCCATCTGTCACTTTGCCTTTTTCAACTTTGTAAAAGGTGCGGATGTCTTGCTTGCAACAGCAACCCTTATCTTATTGGGCTTCCTCTTCCTTTTTACGCACATCTCTTATGTACGCCCAGAAGTAGAAGTCACCAGCCTTAGAGCTCCCCCTACACGTTTTTAAAGGGGACGTTCATAAATGATAATCACTGTTATTAGTCTTCCTGATTATCAGCTTATTATCTTTTATTAAGCCCTCTTTCCGTCATCACGACAGGGATTATAGCGTAGTATTGTATCCTCTCGTATAGGGGAGAATATGCCTTATTGTAAGTCAATAATCTGTCGTCATGGCGCACAAACACCCTCTTTTATATTACTTCCAACGCATATAAAGGAGAGGAAACAGCATTTCTTTTATTTAAACATTAGAACACGTGATAATGAATAAAGCTATTTTAGCTTTCGTTCTATCACCTATCTGTGTGACAGCAGTAGCCGTACAACACACTTCAATAGTCGTTCCAGCGAAAGAAAAAAGCGACGTTGACAGTAGTATTGTTATGCAAAATGTCACCGTATTAGGCGATCGTCAGAAAGAGACACAAATGTCATCTTCTGTCAATACTGTACGCATTGACAAGTCATATTTACAGACAAACTTCACTGGAAGTCTCATGCAATCACTCAGTGGAATACCAGGAGTTAAGGCAATGAGTATTGGTTCTGGACAATCGAAACCCACGATACGTGGACTCGGTTTTAATCGAATGGTTGTAACCGAAGATGGCATCAAACATGAAGGACAACAGTGGGGAGATGACCACGGATTAGAGATTGATCAGTTTGCTATCGACCGTATCGAAGTGATCAAAGGACCAGCTGCTCTACTCTATGGATCGGACGCTATTGGTGGAGTTATCAACCTTTACACCAACTTCATACCTACCAAACCATTTGAAGGAAGTGCCTCTCTCTTCACGAGAAGCAATAACGCATCTATTGGAGCTGCAGCCCGTTTGCAAGGAACTGGTAAGCATTTCTATTGGAAAGCAAACGCGACTTACATTGATTATGCCGATTACAAAGTACCAACCAATAGTATTCAGTACTTCTCTTACGACATCCCTCTCTATAAGAAAAGACTTCGTAACACAGCTGGAGTAGAGCGTGATGGGAGCGTAACCATTGGTTACAAGCATTATAACTTCCATACAGAGTTGAAGTTTTCTGATACATATTCAAAGAGCGGATTCTTTGCTAATGCACATGGTTTGGAGGTCAGATTGTCAAGCATTGACTATGATAAGTCACGTCGAGACATCGACTTACCCTATCAGAGTGTGAACCATTTTAAGGCAATGAGCCACACTGTTTATCAACATGGCAACTTAGCTCTTGAAGCCAACCTAGCCTATCAGAACAACCATAGAAAGGAGCTTGCTGAAGCGGTATCACATGGTTATATGCCAATTCCTCCACATACGCTTGAACGTGAATTTAAGAAAGATACCTACACTGCCAACGTCATTATGCGCCTCACGATGGGTGAACAACACACACTGACAACAGGTATCAACAGTGAATATCAGCATAACCGCCGTGCAGGATGGGGCTTTATTATTCCAGACTTCGAAACAAGTTCGTTCGGAGCCTACGCCTTCGACCGCTTTAAAGTGACGAACGACTTAATTCTGAATGCTGGTGTTCGTTATGACCACGTACATACTCACTTGCACAGTTACAACGACTGGTTCAAGACACCAATCAATGCTACTGACTCCGTATATAAGGAACGCTCCATCAATCTTAGCCGTTCTTTCAATAGCTTGACATGGTCAGCTGGTGTAAACTATGCAGTCAAACAATGGATTCTAAAGCTCAATATCGGTAAGAGTTTCCGTGTTCCAATACCAAAGGAACTTGGTACAGATGGTGTCAATTATCACATCTTCAGATACGAGAAAGGTAATCCAGACCTCAAACCAGAAGAGTCTTATCAAGTGGATGCAGGTGTTCACTGGGGCAATGATCGACTTTCTGTTCAGTTCGATCCCTACCTCAATTACTTCCCGAACTACATCTACATGAATCCAACTCCCGATTACTACGAAGGCTTACAATGGTATTTTTATACACAAAGTCGCGTGATTCGCTATGGAGCAGAGCTACAATTAAACTGGAAGATACTCCCTTCTCTGAGCACGGAACTAAAGGGTGAGTATCTATATGCCGAACAGTTATCAGGAGCAAAGAAGGGTTACACCCTTCCATTCAGCACTCCTTGGTCAGCAGATGCCACTATCAAGTATGATTTCTGTCGTGAGAAGATTGGTAATGAAGGGTTTGTTGCATTCAACTTGCATGTTACTGGCAGGCAAAACAATATAGTTCCACCAGAGAAACAGACGCCAGGTTACTACACTCTAAACCTCACTGCAGGAAAGAACTTCAACCTCGGAAACAAGAAACTACGCATTAATCTCAATGCAGAAAACCTCTTGAACCGAAAGTATTATGACCATACTAGCTTCTATCGACTCATCGATGTACCTGAACCGGGACGCAATGTAGCATTAATGGTAGGGCTAGACTTCTAAAGAAGAGATAGCACTTAATCTTACAAATCAAATCTGAGATAGTGAAAGGATGAGCGTGGTGGGCAGACATATACACATCATCTTCCCCCATGACTCCCTTTCCTTAAACATAAACAAACAAGTCATTAAAGACAAGTTATAAGATTACAAATCTAGGCGAAAGCCTTACTTAAAACAATTTACACAATGAAAAAGAAACTATTTATTGGTGCTTTAGCACTCTTAAGCGTGTTTGCAATGGTGTTGACATCATGTGACAACGATGACATCACACCAAGTTCTATTGAATTCAAGGACCCTGAATTTGGTCATGACAACAATAAGATTGGTATCATCGGAGGTGATATTCACCTTGAGTGTGACATTGTCTCAAATGCAAAAATCCGTGTTATCCAAGTTGCCCTATTAAAGGATAATAAACAAGTAAAGCTTCAATCATACACAGATGCAAAGTATGTTGGCGTATTAAACACCAAGTTCCATGAGCATCTTAAGCTCTCAGACGATCTCAAAGAAGGTGAATATACTTGTATCATTGCAGTTACAACAGTTGATAACACTACTCGTTACATCAGTGAAAAGATTCAGTTAAAGAAAAAGACCGTTGATACGAAGGCACCGAAGATAACCAATCTAAATGTTGACAAGATGACCGCTGCACCTAATGAGAAGCTCACTTTCCAAGCCAACATAGAGACAACTTCAGATATTAAAGAGATTGAGGTTGAGTTCCACGGAGACAAGGAACATGAGATAGAAATCAATGATCTCAATGGTAAAAAAGGTAAGATTACATTTAACAAAGAGCTTGCTGTCCCTGCAGAATGTAAACCAGGTACCTATCACATACACTTCACTGTGAAGGATGTTGATGGTCGCGAGACAACCGAAGAGATTGAGGATTTTGTTGTAAAATAACCTCTTTGTAGTATTCTTCATCAATAACAACAAGAGTAAACAGCACATGTGTCCGCCCTACCCTCCCTATGAGGTGGCGGACACATATACCTTACATCTTTACGAAGAACCAACTAATTAACAACGAACAAACATAAAACAAGAGACTTATGAGAAAGGTTTTATTCGGTTTAACAACCGCTGCAATACTATTGGGAACAGTAGCTTGCACTAATAACGACGACATTGTAAAAGACAACCAACAACCAACTATCACCGATCAAGGCATTACCGCCGTTCCAATGGATTGTGATGTGTTTCAAAGAGGAGGTATTATCCCCTTCCGTTATCGCCTTACTGATAATGACGAACTGGGTAGTTACAACATAGAGATACACAACAACTTCGACCATCACACGCATGGAACACAGGCTCAAGGCTGCTCTATGGATCCAAAGAAGACCCCTGTAAAGCCTTTCCACTATGATGAAAGTTTCAAGATACCTAGCGGAAGTAAGTCTTTCGATGCTAAGCAAGATATCGAAATACCATCAGATATTGACCCAGGAGACTACCACTTCGTCATTCGAGTTACCGATCAAACAGGCAACCAGCAATTGCGTGCAATGGCTATAAAGATAAAATAAAGGTTAAAAGACTTGCTTCTTTCAAAGAAAATATAATATCTTTGCAGCCCGAGAGTATAAAGATTAATTACAAACTAATGTATAGAAAGTTATGAAAAAAGTAATGTTATTGGTAGCTGCATGCGCAGCTATGGTAGCTTGCAACAATGGCAAGACTACTACAAACGCAGAGAGTAAGGATTCAACAGCGCAGGACTCTGTTGCAGCTGACTCATCAGTTTATGAAGGAATGACACCTGCTGCAGACGTTGCAGGTATCAAGTATCATGTCGCATTAGCGAAAGATTCAACCAATGGCTACAGCGTTTCAGAGGCTTATATGAAGTCTGAAACAGAAGTAGACACCACTTACAGCTACACAGGTAAGTATAAAGTTGTAGCAAAGGATGTTAAGGGTAAGAAGAATACCTACTACCAGTTTGAGTTGGGCAAGGGCAACACCACCAACTTCCTCGTAGTAAATGATTCAACCCTCCGATTGGTTAACGCTGACTTTGAAGAGCCTGCTGTTAACAGCAAGGACATGAATTATGACTTGAAGTTGAAGAAGTAATTCCAGTCGACTTAAGGTTTTAAAGATTAAAGCATAGGCTACATAAGTGGATTCGCAACCATTTGCGCAATCGCTTATGTAGCCTTTTTGCATCCCAGCTTGTCTATCTCCTTCATTTAAGGTTAGCACCTCTCACCCTCATCCAGAGATAGAGGATAGGTTCTAAACACCACTACGAATAATAGACAGACACAATGTTTCTTTTCAAGATAGAGAATAAGTACTATTAAGGAAGTGCTTTCTTCGCACCAAAGAAACGCCCTCTTCACTATAAGGAAACGCCCTTCTTAAATGGAGAAAAGCGTTCCTTTACTAGTCCCCATAGCCACATACTCTTCTTCGAAGGAGCTTGAAAAGGCTTTTACTATCATTCCCTTAACCTTTCCTCTTCCCTTCTCATTCCTTGAACACACCTATCTTTTTTCTTTATTATGCCCCATGTTAACGTATAAATGCGTATCTTTGCAATGGGAAGAATGGCACATTCGCTACCAGTAGTTCCCTTTTCATCAATCAAAAGACAAAGAATTAACAGTAACAAATAGGTTAAATGGCACTGAACTACATTTGGATTGCGTTCTTCTTCATCGCTTTCATCTTTGGAATCATCTCTCTTCTGATGGGCGACACGACTATATTTGAAAAGATGGTAAAAGCTACTTTTGAATCATCAGAGACCGCTTTTACAACATCCCTGAACCTAACTGGTATCTTAGCATTGTGGTTGGGCATCATGAAGATAGGTGAGCAAGCGGGAGTTGTCAACGTTCTTGCACGCATGTTGAGCCCTTTTCTATCGAAGTTGTTCCCTGATATCCCACGAAACCACCCTGTCATGGGGTCGATCTTCATGAATATTGCGTCCAACATGTTGGGTCTTGACAATGCAGCAACGCCTACCGGACTAAAGGCGATGAGCCAAATGCAGGAGCTAAACACGAAGAAAGACACAGCAACAAACCCCATGATCATGTTCTTAGTGCTGAATACTTCAGGGCTAACCATCATCCCAACAGCTATTCTTGGCTATCGAAGCATGTACGGGGCAGCCCAACCAACCGACGTATTCATCCCTATCTTATTGGCAACAACCATTGCTACACTGGTTGGAATACTACTTACAGCAGGCTGGCAACGCATTAATATCTTCCAACCCACGCTCCTCTTAGGGCTCATCGGACTGATGGGTTTTGTCGGAGTAGTCATCTGGAGCTTTGGACAAATGGACAAGCAGACCATGGCAACAGTAACTTCTATTGCCTCAAACCTCATCTTGATGACCATTATCGTCCTATTCATTGCTGCCGGACTATTAAAGAAGATCAACGTTTATAACGCTTTCATCGAAGGAGCAAAAGAGGGTTTTCATACGGCAGTACGCATTATTCCTTACTTAGTTGCTATCTTAGTGGCTGTCGGAGTATTCCGTGCTTCAGGTGGTATGGAGCTTATGATGAAAGGTATTAGATGGTTTGTCGAAACCTGCGGACTGGACACTCGATTCGTCGACGCACTCCCTACGGCTCTTATGAAACCTCTTTCAGGTAGCGGGGCACGTGGACTAATGATTGAAGCAATGAAGACTTATGGTGCAGACTCATTCGTTGGACGACTGAGTTGTATCTTCCAAGGATCAACAGATACCACTTTCTACATCCTAGCAGTCTACTTCGGTAGTGTTAGCATTAAGTACACTCGACATGCAGTAGCCTGTGGATTGCTAGCCGACTTGGCTGGTGTAATAGCTGCAATCGCTATCTGTTATATCTTCTTCTAGTAACCAATATAAGACGATTAGGGGTTACTACTTCTCTAGAAGTATGTGCCTAATAATAAAAACAAGTAATGGCAAATTTAAAATCACTTGCAAAAGACACTGCTATCTATGGCATGAGCAGTATCATCGGAAGGTTCTTAAACTATCTTCTCGTACCCCTTTACACCGCAAAGATTAGTGCGGCGAGCGGAGGATATGGTGTTATCACAAACATATACGCCTATACTGCCCTCTTACTCGTCGTTCTTACTTACGGAATGGAGACCACTTTCTTCCGTTACGCCAATAAGAGTGACCAGGATCCCAAGCGTGTCTATTCAACGACATTGACGCTTGTAGGCTTCACATCCCTGCTCTTTATTGCTCTAGTATTCATCTTTATACAGCCCATTTGTAACTTTATGGGCTATTCGGAGCACCCCTCTTACGTATGGGCAATGGCTATCACTGTAGCGATTGATGCTTTCCAGTGCATTCCTTTTGCGTATCTTAGATATAAGAAACGCCCTATCAAGTTCGCAGCCTTCAAACTCTTATTCATCGCATTGAATATCATCTTGAACCTTGCTTACTATCTCGTATTAGGTGGACATGAGGTGGGTTATGCCTTCTACATCAACTTGGCATGTACAGGAACTATCACTTTCTGCTTCTGGAGAGAGCTGAAAGACGGTTTCTTCGGCAGTGGGAAGCTCTTTGATGTACCTCTCGCTAAGAAGATGCTGTCCTATTCTTGGCCTATCCTCATCCTTGGTATTGCTGGAATACTTAATCAGACGGCAGGTTACATACTCTTTCCTTATGTCTACAAGAATAACGATGCACATACACAACTCGGTATCTTCGGTGCCGCCAGTAAGATTGCTATGATCATGTCAATGATTACGCAGGCCTTCAGATACGCTTATGAACCCTTCGTCTTTGGTAAGTCTCGAGACAAAGACAACAAAGAGACATACGCAAGAGCTATGAAGTTCTTTATCATCTTCACCTTACTTGCCTTCTTAGTGGTAATGGGCTACATGGATATTCTGCGTCACATCATTGGTCGTGACTATTGGGTTGGACTGAAGGTAGTGCCTATCGTGATGGCTGGTGGTATCATGACGGGCGTTTACTTCAACCTTAGTTTCTGGTATAAGCTCATTGATAAGACCATTTGGGGTGCCTATTTCTCTGGCATTGGATGTGCTGTAATCATTGGTATCAACGTTATCTTCGTACCACGTTATGGTTACATCGCCTGTGCATGGGCTGGTTTCTTAGGCAATGCAACGGCAATGATACTCTCTTACATCGTCGGTCAACGTAAGTATCCCATTGCTTATCCATTGAAGAGTATCTTTGTGTATGTGCTCATCGGCGGTCTTTTCTTTGCGGGAATAACGATCAGCAATGAACGTTTATCCGTTCCTCTCGCCCTTACCGTGAACACGATTATCATCTTACTCTTCGTTGCTCATGTCCTTTACCACGACCTTCCACTGATAAAGATACGGAGACATAAGAGTTAAGGAGAGTGTTTGAGGAATGAACGAAACCTAAGAATATCATCAACCAATTATATTAAACATGAAGAAATCAACCTTACTTATTGCTGCTTCATTGGCTTTAAGCAGTCCTTCTATCCATGCTGATGAAGGTATGTGGACGCTCCACAACCTCCCAGATGCAGTCTACGAACAGATGGTGGCAGAGGGTTTTCAGTTGCCATGTGACATGATTTACAACTCACCCAACGCTATTAGCAATTACGTTGTGAGCTTCTCTGGTTACTGTTCTGGCGTTGTCGTATCTCCAGATGGATTGGTCTTCACCAATCACCATTGCGGTTTTAGTGCTATCAATGCCCACTCCACCGTAGAACATGACTATATGAAGGATGGCTTCTATGCGAAGAATTACGTTGAAGAACTACCTAACGAGGACCTCTATGTGTCGTTTATGAAGAAGCAAGAGGACGTTACGGCACGTGTTAACAAGCTCATCGCAGGAAAGAACGCAGAGCAGACTGAAGCCATATTAGACTCTCTCACGAATCATCTAACCGACTCAATCAAGGCGATTGATAAGACTTTACACATCAACATCGACCCTTTCTACGAGGGAAATAAGTATTATGCAACAACTTATCAGGACTTCCCTGATGTGCGTCTAGTATTCACTGTACCTAAGAGTATGGGTAAGTTTGGTGGTGAGACAGATAACTGGATGTGGCCGAGACAGACGTGTGACTTCTCTGTATTCCGCATCTACGCAGACCCTAAAACGAATGGTCCTGCAGCCTACTCAAAGGACAATGTGCCTTATCACCCAGCCCATTGGGCACCCGTGAGTATGCAGGGTTACAAGGACAAGGACTTCGCTATGACCATTGGTTACCCTGGTTCAACAAGTCGTTACTTGTCTTCTTATGGTATTCAACAGCGTCGTGACATCGACAATTCAGTGCGTGTTCAAGCTCGAGATATCAAACTCGCACTCATGAAGAAGTACATGGATAAGAACGAGAAGACACGTATACAATACGAGAACAGGTACGTCCAGGCTGCGAACTATTGGAAGAACTCCATGGGAATGAACAAGTGTATCGACTCTATCGGACTGATTCGTCAGAAGGCAGAGTACGAAGCTCGCATTCGTGCATGGCTCCAAGAGAAGAATATCCAAGACCCTACTGTAAAGGTTGACTTCGATAAGTTGGCTAAGCTCTATTCGAATAGTAATGATGCAAAACTTGCCAGTATGTATTGGATGGAGTCGTTCTGGAAAACGTCAGAGTTATTCACCAGAGCACTTAACATGGCTCGTGGCTCCCTCAAGGTGTACGGTCCTGCGAACGAACCAAAGAAGCAGTACATGCTATATGAGGATAACCAAGATGAATGGAACCCTGCCCTTGACCAAGAGATGGCGGCTGCCATGCTCAAGAACTATTGTGAACACGTACCAGCTAAGTTCCTTCCTGACTTCTACGAGACCATCAAGACGGAGTTCGGCAACGATTATGAGAAGTACACCAAGTTCGTTTATTCACAGAGCAAACTACTCAAGAAAGGTCAAAAGTTCTATCAGGACGAGAAGACACTCAAGGACCCTGGAGTGCTGTTAGGCATTAGCTTATTGATAAATTATCGTGCCATTCTTGCCGACCTAAGCAATAAGACGGAAGAGATTGACGCTGAAGAGAAGAAGTTGTGTGAGGCTAAAGTACAAATGGAGATGGACTTGCCACATTATAGCGACGCCAATTCCACCATGCGCCTATCGTATGGACAGGTGGGAGGATACATGATTGGAGGCTTCAACAGCAACTATTATACAACCGCAGAGAGCATTGTTAAGAAGATGGATGAGGGCTCAAAGATAGAGGACTATCAGGTAGAACCTATCATGAAAGAGCTTATGAGTGCCAAAGACTTCGGTCCTTACACCGACAAGACGACTGGTAAAATGCAACTATGTTTCCTTACTAACAATGATATCACTGGTGGTAACTCTGGTTCCCCGATGTTTGATGGCAAGGGACGACTCATTGGTCTCGCCTTTGATGGCAACTGGGATAGTCTCTCAAGTGACATCAACTTCGATCGTAAACTTGCTCGTTGCATAGGCGTTGACATCCGTTTCGTACTCTATCTCATGGATAAGTGGGGACATGCTGACCGTCTACTAAAGGAGATCAATCCACAATAAGCACAAGTAAAATCGGTTATCTGATGAAGAGAATATCAATCACCAGATAGCGTAACACAAATAACCAAGAGGCTGTATCGGTTCTCTTATCAAT
>FLSE01332391.1_pt1 | contig 13258 bp, 3 predicted proteins | sample 1550461 | NCBI WGS metagenome assembly FLSE01 (sample SAMEA4031758, study PRJEB14383) | metagenome | biome: human; feature: oral; material: saliva | place: Philippines | collected 2014 | reverse complement strand
AAAAACAGTGAAAAAAACAGAAGTGAGTAAAGACGCAGACTTGCACGAAATTTATCTAGCTGGGGGATGTTTCTGGGGAGTGGAGGAATACTTCTCACGCGTTCCCGGAGTGACAGATGCCGTTTCAGGCTATGCAAATGGTAGAGGGGAAACAACCAAGTACGAATTGATTAACCAAACAGGTCATGCGGAGACTGTTCATGTTACCTATGATGCCAAGCAAATTTCTCTCAAGGAAATCCTGCTTCATTATTTCCGTATTATCAATCCAACCAGCAAAAATAAACAAGGAAATGATGTGGGAACCCAGTACCGTACTGGTGTTTATTACACAGATGACAAGGATTTAGAGGTGATTAACCAAGTCTTTGATGAGGTGGCTAAGAAATACGATCAACCTCTAGCAGTTGAAAAGGAAACCTTGAAGAATTTTGTAGTGGCCGAGGATTACCACCAAGACTATCTCAAGAAAAATCCAAATGGCTACTGCCATATCAATGTCAATCAGGCAGCCTATCCCGTCATCGATGCCAGCAAATATCCTAAACCAAGCGATGAAGAATTGAAAAAGACCTTGTCACCTGAGGAGTATGCAGTTACCCAGAAAAATCAAACAGAACGAGCTTTTTCAAACCGCTACTGGGATAAATTCGAATCCGGTATTTATGTGGATGTGGCAACTGGCGAACCCCTCTTTTCATCAAAGGACAAGTTCGAGTCTGGTTGTGGCTGGCCTAGTTTCACCCAACCAATCAGTCCAGATGTTGCCACTTACAAGGAAGATAAGTCCTACAATATGACACGCATGGAAGTGCGAAGCCGAGTTGGAGATTCTCACCTTGGCCATGTCTTTACGGATGGACCACAGGACAAGGGTGGCTTGCGCTACTGTATCAATAGTCTTTCCATCCGCTTTATTCCCCAAGACCAAATGGAAGAAAAAGGCTATGCTTATTTACTAGATTATGTCGATTAAGAGGGCTTTCCTAAGCAGTTAGAGGAGAATTTTGCTATACTGATACTAGTAAGTGACAAAGGAGAGAAGCATGACCTACACAATCTTAATCGTAGAAGATGAATATCTGGTAAGACAAGGCTTGACCAAGCTGGTCAATGTAGCAGCCTACGATATGGAAATCATCGGTCAGGCTGAAAATGGAAGGCATGCTTGGGAGCTGATTCAAAAGCAGATGCCAGATATCATTTTAACCGATATTAACATGCCCCAGCTAAATGGTATCCAGTTAGCCAGTCTGGTTCGAGAAACCTATCCTCAGGTTCATCTAGTTTTTTTGACAGGTTACGATGATTTTGATTATGCCTTGTCAGCTGTCAAACTCGGTGTGGATGACTACCTGCTCAAACCCTTTTCTCGTCAGGATATTGAGGAAATGTTGGGGAAAATCAAGCAAAAGTTGGATAAGGAAGAGAAAGAAGAGCAGTTACAAGATTTACTGACCGATAAGTTTGAAGGAAACTTGGCCCAGAAAATCCAGTCTCATCTGGCTGATAGTCAATTTAGTTTAAAGTCTTTGGCCAGTGACTTGGGATTTAGCCCGACTTATCTGAGTTCTTTGATTAAGAAAGAGTTGGGTCTGCCTTTTCAGGATTATCTGGTGAGAGAACGTGTCAAACAAGCCAAGCTCTTACTTTTAACTACAGATCTGAAGATTTACGAGATTGCAGAGAAGGTTGGCTTTGAAGATATGAATTACTTTACCCAACGCTTTAAACAGATTGCGGGTGTGACGCCTCGTCAGTTTAAGAAGGGGGAAGGTCGATGAAACGTTCGTCTCTTCTAGTTAGAATGGTTATTTCTATCTTTTTGGTCTTTCTCATTCTCCTAGCTGTGGTTGGGACTTTCTACTATCGATCTAGTTCTTCAGCCATTGAGGCTACCATTGAAGGCGATAGCCAAACGACTATCAGTCAGACTAGCCACTTTATCCAGTCTTATATCAAAAAATTAGAAACCACCTCGACCAGTTTGACCCAGCAGACGGATGTCCTAGCCTATGCTGAGAATCCCAGTCAAGACAAGGTAAAGGGAATTCGAGATCTATTTTTGACCATCTTGAAGGCAGATCAGGACTTGAAAGCTGTTGTGCTGGTAACCAAGTCTGGTCAGCTCATTTCTACAGATGACACTGTGCAGATGAAAACATCTTCAGATATGATGACTGAGGACTGGTACCAAAAGGCCATTCATCAGGGAGCTAAGCCAGTTTTAACTCCAGCTCATAAATCAGATAGTCAATGGGTTATTTCTGTCACTCAGGAACTTCTTGATGCAAAGGGGGATGATCTGGGCGTTCTTCGCTTGGATATTTCCTATGAAACTCTGGAAGCCTATCTCAATCAACTCCAGTTGGGTCAGCAGGGCTTTGCCTTTATCATCAACGAAAACCATGAATTTGTTTATCATCCTCAACACACAGTCTATAGCTCAGCTAGTGAAATGGAAGCCATGAAACCCTACATTGAGACAGGGCAGGGCTATACGCTAGACCACCAATCCTACGTCAGTCAGGAAAAGATTGCAGGAACTGATTGGACGGTGCTTGGCGTGTCATCACTGGAAAAGTTAGACCAGGTTCGGAGTCAACTCTTGTGGACCTTGCTTGGGGCTAGTGTCACATCTCTTCTTGCCTGTCTCTGTTTGGTGTGGCTTACTCTTAAACGCTGGATTGCCCCTTTGAAGGATTTGAGAGAAACAATGCTGGAGATTGCTTCTGGTTCTCAAAATCTTCGTGCCAAGGAAACTGGTGCCTATGAACTGAGAGAGGTGACTCGCCAGTTCAATGCCATGTTGGATCAGATTGATCAGTTGATGATAGATATTCGTAGCCAGGAGGAAACGACCCGTCAGTACCAACTTCAAGCCCTATCAAGCCAGATTAATCCGCATTTCCTCTATAACACCTTGGACACTATCATCTGGATGGCTGAATTTCAGGACAGTCAGCGAGTTGTTCAGGTGACCAAGTCCTTGGCAACCTATTTCCGCTTGGCGCTCAATCAAGGTAAGGACTTGATTTGTCTGTCTGATGAAATCAATCATGTCCGCCAGTATCTTTTTATCCAGAAACAACGTTATGGCGATAAGCTGGAGTATGAAATTAATGAAACTCCTGCCTTTGATAAGCTCGTCTTGCCTAAGTTAGTGCTACAACCCCTTGTAGAAAACGCCCTTTACCATGGTATTAAAGAAAAAGAAGGTCAGGGCCATATTAAAGTTTCTGTTCAGAAACAGGATTCAGGGCTAGTCATCCGCATTGAGGATGATGGGGTTGGCTTCCAAGATACGGGCGATAGTAGTCAAAGTCAACTCAAACGTGGAGGAGTTGGTCTTCAAAATGTCGACCAACGGCTCAAACTTCATTTTGGGGAACATTACCAGATGAGGATTGATTCTGCACCTGATAAAGGAACGACGGTTGAAATATACATAAATAGAATAGAAACTAGCTAACTCCCAGTCAATTCTGGGAGTTTTATGCGTAATTGGGCAAGCTTTCTAGGTTGTCTATCTTGCTAAAACGTAGAAAAAACGATATGATAGATAGTGACAAAAGAGGTATCAAGTATGAAGGAAAAAGACATTCAAAGAGAAACAAGCCAGATTGTAGAAGATGTGTTGGAAAAGGCCAATTTAAAGCAAGGATCTATCTTTGTTTTGGGCCTCTCTTCTAGTGAGGTGATAGGTGGTCAGATTGGTAAGGAATCCAGCCAAGAAATTGGTGAAATCATTGTAAGAACCATTCTAGATATCCTAGAGGAAAAAGGAATTCATCTAGCTGTTCAAGGTTGTGAACATGTTAATCGGGCCCTCGTTGTTGAACGTCAGGTTGCAGAGCAGTTTGGTCTGGAAATCGTTAGTGTCCTTCCGACTCTTCATGCAGGAGGTTCGGGTCAGTTAGCAGCCTTCAAGTTTATGCAGGATCCAGTTGAGGTTGAATTTATCAAGGCTCATGCTGGATTGGATATCGGAGATACTGCAATTGGCATGCATGTCAAGCATGTTCAGGTTCCGATTCGCCCTCTTTTGAGAGAGATTGGTCATGCCCACGTAACGGCTCTTGCTAGTCGACCAAAATTAATCGGAGGTGCGCGTGCGCACTATCCGCAAGATTCTATTAGAAAGTCGTGAGAATGAGAAAAACAAAACAACAATTAGAAAAAATTACCAAATATTCAATTCGTAAGCTCACTGTTGGGGTAGGTCCTGTAGCCATCGGGGCCTTCCTTTTTGGTGCTAGTACCCTTTCAGTAGATAAGGCACAAGCCAATGAAGTTGGTGGTGCTCATAGCGTTCATTACCGTTATTTGGCAGAGCAAGAATTGACTGAGTCTGAAAAAGCTCTGATTCACCATGAAGTTCCAACAGAATTTCAAGATGATGATATTCTTTATGTAGTTTATCGCAAGAAGGCAACTAACAGTCAACAACTTCCTTACACAGGAAGTAAGGAGCTAGCTCTAGCAGGCCTTGGCTTGGCAACGGCTTCTCTAGCAGTCTTTTTGGTGTCCAAAAAAGGTCGCAAAGAGGTTCTAGGTGTTCTCTTGATTGGTTCTTTAGGAGCTAGCACTTTTGTACCTTATGGGACATTTGCGTTTGAAAATAAAGAATTACTTTCTTATAACCAAACTATTTCAGCCTCTACACATGAAGGCTTAGCTGAAGGGATTATCTACATTGATGGCTATGAATACATTGGATACTTTAAGGAAGCAGAACTCCATCCATCAAGACCAGTTTCAGCTGAACAGCCTCAGTTGCCAGTAGAAAAGCAAAGTTCAAAAGAAATCGAGAAAACAGAAGTCGTTCAAGAAAGACCTGCTGTTGCTCCGGAAACTGTCGTTGAAAAACCTGTAGTAGAAACTCCAGTTGCTCCTGCGGTTGAAGAAAAACCAGTTTCTGAGAAACCTCAGACAAGACAGGAAGAGAGCTTGGTGGAGATTCCTTTTGAAACGGTCACAAGCCCAGATGCTAATTTAGCAGAAGGACAGACTCGTATTGTTACAGCCGGAGTAAATGGTCAGCGTCGCCTTGTAACCAAAGTTTCGGTGGTCAATGGTCAAGAAGTTAGAGAAGTCATCGAAGATCAAGTAGTCCAAAATCCTGTGTCGCAAGTCATTGCAGTCGGAACTAAGAAAGAGGTGCAACCTGCCCCAACTCCAGTACCACAAGCTGAACCAAGTCACCAAGTAGCTAAAGATACGCAAGAAGAAGGTAAGGTAGGCCAATCCTTAACGCAGCCAGAAATGCCAGAAGCTCCAGTAGAAGCAAAAGGTACTCAAGAAGAAGGTAAGGCAGGCCAATCCTTAACGCAGCCAGAATTACCAGAAGCTCCAGTAGAAGCAAAAGGAACTCAAGAGGAAGGTAAGGAAGGCCAATCCTTAACGCAGCCAGAATTACCAGAAGCTCCAGTAGAAGCCAAAGGAACTCAAGAGGAAGGTCAAGCTTTAGTACAGCAAGAACTTCCTGAATATACAGAAGCAGTTTCAACTAAGGGAACACAAGAACTAGGAAAAGAAGGTCAAGCTACAGAGCAACCAGCAAATCCAGAATATAAAGTAACAACTGGTACAGTTGAAAAGTCTACTGAAAGTGAACTAGATTTCACAACAGAAGTAGTTCCTGATGACACAAAATATGTGGATGAAGCAGTAGTTGAACGTCAAGGTACTAAAGGAGTTCAAGTTACGAAAACAACTTATGAAACAGTGGAAGGTGTAGAGACAGATAAAGTTCTTTCTACAACTACAGAAGTGAAAACTCCTGCCGTTTCTAAAGTCGTTAAAAAAGGAACAAAACCAATTGAAGGAACAAAAGTTGAAACAAGAGAAGAAGTCATTCCTTTTGAAACAAAAACAGAAGAGGATGATACTTTAAAACGTGGAACAACTACAGTTGCTCAAGAAGGTGTAGACGGTAAGAAACAAATTATTGAAACGTATAAAACAATTCGCGGAGAAAAAACAAGCGATGCTCCAACAGTAGAAGAAAAAGTTATCTTACAACCTCAAGATAAAATTATTAAAAAAGGTACAAAAGGGTTAGAAAAACCAACCTTACAATGGGCAAATACTGAAAAAGATGTTTTGAAGAAGAGCGCAACAGCTAGTTATACATTAAATAAACCAGCTGGAGTAGAAATCAAATCAATCAAATTAGCGTTGAAAGATAAAGATGGACAACTTGTAAAAGAAGTAACGGTATCTGAAAATAATTTAAACGCGACTTTAGATAAATTGAAATATTATCAAGGATACACTCTATCTACTACGATGGTTTATGATCGTGGAGAAGGCGAAGAAACTGAGAAATTAGAAGATAAACAAATTCAGTTAGACCTCAAAAAAGTTGAAATCAAGAACATCAAAGAAACAAGTTTGATGAGTGTAGATGCTGAAGGAAACGAAACAGATAAGAGCTTATTAACTGAAAAGCCAACAGATGTTGCTCCATTATATTTACGTGTAACAACGCATGATAATAAGACAACAAGACTTGCAGTAAGTTCTGTTGAAGAAGTTGTTGTTGATGGGAAAACATTGTACAAAGTTGTAGCGAAAGCTCCAGACTTAGTTCAACGTAGAGCAGATGATACTTTCAGTGAAGAGTATGTTCATTACTTTGAAAAACAAAAAGCACACGAAGGTGATGTATATTATAGTTTTAATGACTTGGTAACAGCAATGAAAGCTAACCTAAGTGGTACTTTTAAACTTGGTGCAGACCTTAATGCTGCTAACGTACCAACTCCAAATAAACAATATGTACCTGGTAAATTCAGCGGAACTTTAACAAGTGTCGATGGAAAACATTATACAATTCACAATATGGCTCGTCAGTTATTTGATAATGTCGAAGGTGGTACAATTAATAACATTAATTTAGGTAATGTTAATATTAATATGCCTTGGGTTGAAAATATTTCAGCACTATCAAGAGTAGCTAAAAATGCCACAGTTGAAAATGTTAAGGTAACTGGTAGCATCCTTGGTAAAGATGGTATTGCCGGTATTGTAAACAAAGTGGACGTTGGTGGTTTATTACAAAATGTTGCCTTTGTTGGTAAAGTTACTGGTGTTGGCGATAAAGGCTGGGATATGGGCGGTATTTCTGGAGAAGTTTGGAAAGGGAATATTAAAAAAGCCTATGTTGATGCTGATATTGTAGCAAATAAAGCTCGTATTGGTGGTCTTGTTGCTAGAACAGATAATGGTTACGATGGAAATGGGGTTAACAAATATGCATTTACTAGCCAATCTGTCGTTAAAGGAACTATTAAGGTAAAAACGCCTGTTGAAGTTGGTGGTTTCATTAGTAAAAACTATCCATGGGGTCGAGTTCTTGATACTGTTACAATGATGAAAGTTGAAAATGGTGAGGAATTCTATGGTTCCAAAGATCTTGTTGATGATGATGGATACTTTACAAATAATTGGATTGATAGAAACTATGTTGTTACAGGTGTGAGTGAAGGAAAACGTTCATTCAAATATTCTCGTAGTAATCGAATCCAAGAAATCAGCTTAGAAGAAGCTAACAAAAAAATAGAATCATTCGGAATTACAGCTGATAAATTCGAAATTGCTCCACTTGTGGAAGATAAACTAAACCAAGTTAAACCAAAATCTGATACTTATAAAGAGATTCAAGATTATAATGCAGATCGTGAACTTGCATACCGTAATATTGAGAAACTTCAACCATTCTACAATAAAGAGTGGATTATCAATCAAGGAAATAAAATTACTGAAGGCTCTAAATTACTAACTACAGAAGTATTATCTGTAACAGGTATGAAAGATGGACAATTTGTAACGGACTTATCTGATGTTGATCATATTATGATTCATTACGCTGATGGTACGAAAGAAGAAAAACCTGTATCAGCTAAAGCTACGTCAAACGTAGAACAAGTAAAAGAATACGATATTACAGATTTAGGTGATGTAGTTTACACACCAAATATGGTAGTTAAAGACCGTACTCAACTAATCAGTGAGATTAAAACGAAATTAGATAGTGTTCAATTAATTTCACAAGAAGTTCGTGACTTAATGGATAGACGTAATAAACCAGCTGAGAATAGTGAAAATCATAAGAACAACTACATTCGTAACTTGTTCCTTGAAGAAAGCTTTGAAGAAACGAAAGCTAATTTAGATAAATTAGTCAAAGCTTTAGTCGAAAACGAAGACCATCAATTAAACGGTGACGAAGCAGCCATGAAAGCTCTTCTTAAAAAAGTAGAAGATACCAAAGCTAAAATAATGATGGCTCTTACTTATTTAAATCGTTATTATGGATTTAAATACAATGATATGAGTATTAAAGACCTTATGATGTTCAAACCTGATTTCTATGGTAAGAATGTTAGTGTTATCGATAGATTGATTCAAATTGGTTCTAGTGAGAAAAACTTAAAAGGTGACCGAACTCAAGATGCTTATCGTGATGTGATTGCGGGAGCAACAGGTAAAGGTAACTTAAATGACTTTTTAACATATAATATGAAGTTGTTTACAGAAGATACTGATATGAATGTTTGGTATAAGAAGGCTGTATCAAATACTAACTATATTGTTGAGAAGCAATCCTCAAACCCTGCGTTTGCTAATAAAAAATATCATTTGTATGAAAACCTTAATAACGGTGAGCATGGACGTTATATCCTACCACTTCTTAATACGAAGAAAGCTCATATGTTCTTGATTTCAACATACAATACACTAGCATTTAGTGCGTTTGAGAAATATGGTAAGAATACAGAAGCTGAACGTGAAGCATTCAAGAAAGAAATCGACTTACGTGCACAAGAACAAATCAACTACTTAGACTTCTGGTCTCGCTTGGCGGCTGATAATGTACGTAATCAGTTGTTGAAATCTGAAAACATGGTTCCATCGGCTATCTGGGATAACCATGGTGCGCCAGGTGGATGGGTTGATAGAATGGGTCACACGAAGAATGGTGATTATGCTCCAATTCGTGAGTTCTATGGTCCAACTGGTAAGTGGCACGGTGATAATGGCATGGGTGCATACGCATATATCTTTGATAGACCTCAAAACTCAGAAGCCGTGTACTATATTTGGTCAAGTATGATTAGTGATTTTGGTACATCAGCCTTTACTCATGAAACAACGCATATCAATGACCGTATGGCTTACTTAGGTGGTTGGGGACATCGTGAGGGTACAGACGTTGAAGCCTTTGCTCAAGGAATGTTACAATCTCCAGCTGTATCAAGTTCGAATGGTGACTACGGTGCACTAGGTCTTAACATGGCTTATAAACGTGAAAACGATGGTAAACAATGGTACAACTATGATCCAAATAAATTAGATAGTAGAGAAGCTATCGACCATTACATGAAAAACTATAATGAAGCGCTCATGATGCTCGACCATTTAGAAGCGGATGCCGTTATCGCGAAGAATGATGGTGACAACAACAAGTGGTTCAAGAAGATGGACAAAAAATGGCGTGAGAAAGCTGATAGAAATGGTTTAGTTGGACAACCACACCAATGGGATTTACTTCGTGACCTAAATGACGCGGAGAACAAGAAGAAATTGACAAGCATTGATGACCTTGTAGATGGTAATTACGTGACTAAGCATAATACGCCTGGTAATAAACATTATCGTGCTGAAGGTTTTGATACGGCATATCAAACTGTAAGTATGATGGCTGGAATTTACGGTGGTAATACAAGTCAAAGTGCTGTAGGTTCTATCTCGTTCAAACATAATACATTCCGTATGTGGGGTTACTTCGGATATGTCAATGGATTTGTCGGATATGCTTCAAACAAGTATAAACAAGAATCTAAAGCAGCTGGTAGACCGGGTCTTGGTGATGACTTTATCATTGAGAAAGTGTCTGGTGGTAAATTCCACACACTAGAAGAGTGGAAGAAAGAATGGTTCAAGGAAGTCAAAGCTAAAGGAGAAAAAGGATTTGTCGAAATTGAAATCGACGGACAGAAAATTTCAACTTATGCAGGACTCCAAGAATTGTTCAACAAAGCTGTTGAAAATGACCTTAAAGCGGGTAATTCAAACCAAACAGTTGCACTCAAAGAAAAAGTTTACAAACAACTCTTGCAGAAATCAGATGGATTTGCTGGTGATTTATTCACTAAAGCATAATCAAGAGTAATTTAATAGCCATAAAATGATAAAAAGGTAGATCTTGACTGGATCTACCTTTTTTGATGTTCTTGCAGTTCTTAAATGTTCATTTTCCAGTATAATTATTGAATATATTTATAACCAAAATACTAGAAAATAGATTTTCAAAAAGTAAATGAAATGTCAGTCTGCGCTTTGTTTTATGGATTCTGTTCTAGTTCAAACAACTTGCAAAAATAGCTTAAAAATTATAAAATGAAATATAAAGTAATTTGTAAATACGCATAAAATTCAATATGATATAATGTGTATATAGATGAGAGAAAAGGAAATATTATAAATGAAGAATAAGCTTTCTGATAAGTCCCTTGAGAATCAGAGAAAAGAAAAGATCATGCGTTTCTCCATTCGTAAATATAGTTTTGGTGCAGCGAGTGTAGCGGTTGCTGCCTTTTTAATGTTTTTAGGAAATGGAGCAGTTGCAGCGGATCAATTGAAAGTAACTGAAGAGTCTTCTAGTAAAGTAGAGTTGGCTCAAGAAGGTGGGGATAAGACTGAAAATCAGAGTGAGTCCAAAATCAGTGAGCCGAAAAATAGTAAACCAGAACTAGATAAAAGTCAACTTGCAAATTATATTGGTAAAATTGAAGGTAAGATTTCAAGTGGAGCCTACGCTAATAAGACAGAGGAAAGTGTAGCGAGTCTAGCTGCTGAGTTAGCAAATGCCAAAGCAACTTTAGCGAGCGCAAGCAGTCAAGAAGAATTGACGAGTGCCTATCAAAAACTGGTTACTGCTGTTAACTCAAAATTACGAAATAAGCCGGTTGAGAAAAAAGAAATTGTTTCAACAGATACTACTGAGGGTAAAGAAACAGTTGGTATCAAAGCTGAGAATACTGAGAAACCATCAGAATCAAATGCGATTGAAAATACTGGTGCCAATGATCCGCGTAATGGAAGTGAAATTGAAAAGGATACAACATTCCGTGCAGCTGTCAATCAAGATCCAAAGGTAGATTTCACGTTCTCGATTCCAGCTGAGAAGAAAATCTATATCTATAACGAAGAGCATTTTTCATTAGAAATTCCAGTTTATTCTGAAACTGGAAAAATTCGCTATGCAACGATTAAGCAAGGATCGAGACAGAGATTCGCTAATGTAGCAGGGACTGAAAATGATTTAGATATACAATACGGGTTTACTGCTACCGTAATAAATCGATCGGAAACAGCAGGTGTAATATCAGCTGCGAGTCAAGCAAATCCTGCGAAAATCGTCATTACAGGTCGTCCAAATGATGTGCTGAAAAAACACAGAGATTATACAAAACAAGAGACTCAAACGCTTAATGTTGGTACTCGTTATGTACAGGTAGTAGATGATCAAGGTAGGGAAAATCTTAAAAAAGGTATTGATATAACAGATCCTGGATATTTCTATTTAGTATTAAAAGCTCAATCTAAGAAATATGCCCTAAGAACTCAACCTACGGATGAAAAGATTTCTGTAAGTAGTTCAACAAATCCAACAGCAGAAGACTTACAAAAAATCAAAGATAGTATTCAATTAGAATATTCAACAACGAACGAAGATGCAAGGTTTGCTGATAAGCGTGGAACGTTAGTAGAACATCCTGAGGATGTTATCCAATCGGTTAATATCGTAGGAAATAACATTGTTGTTACATTTACAGATGGTTCTACGAAGACAAAACCCGTAGGGGAAATTGTACAAAAAAATATTCCGCCGGTTGTCAATCTGCCATATTCAAACGAAGTTAACAGAAATATTTATATATATTCTGGAGAAGAGACAGATCTAACATTCACTGCAACTGATGAGTCTAAGATTAAGGACCTAAAACTGCGTGGTCCTGGTGACATTAACTATAATAATGCGACTAGTTATGGTTTAGCAGTAGGGAATATCGTTGATAGCGCAGTTACTAGTGGGGAAGGTACTGTTTCTGAAGATAAAAAAACAGCAACAATTAAAATGACTGGAACTACTAACTTAAGAGATGGTCAAAAATGGACAAGTGTTATTGTTGCAAAAGATGATAACAACGGAGAAAGTGCACCTTTTAACGGAAGAATTAATGCAACTACTAATCCTGCAGAACGTCAAAAAATAGCGGGATATGTTGAATTCGTAGTTAAAAATCAGACTACTAAATATGATATTAAGACTCCAGAAGGAACAGTTAGTGTAGTAGATCCAGCGAATGTTTCGGCTGACGAATTTGAAAAAATTAAAGAAAAAGTAAAAATCGAATACTCTCAAACTAACGATGATGCAAATCTTACAAGTAAGAGGGGTCAAGCTGTAGACAATCAAGCTACAAGAATTTCTACGATTACAAAAGATGCTAGTGGAAATCTTGTTGTGACCTATAAAGATGGTTCAACTGACACAAAACCTTTATTAGAATATGTAAGTTTAAATAAACAACCTGCAATTGATGCGGTTAACAAGGCTGCTGAAGATAAAATTGCAGAGATTAATGCTAATACAAACGCAACTGCAGAAGAAAAAGCAGCTGCAATCGAAAAAGTAAATGTCGATAAGGCGAAAGCTTTAACAGCAATTAATGATAACTCGGTAACGACAAAAGCTGCATTAGATAATGCTAAAACATCAGGAACGACTGCGATTAGCAATGATAATCCTGTAGCGACTAAGAAAGATACAGCAAAAGCAGCTATTGACTCAGCTTTAAGAGAGAAAGAAGCAGCCATCGATGCGAATAACGACTTAACGACAGAAGAGAAGAATGCAGCAAAAGCAGATGCACGGGCGAAAGCAACTGCAGCGAAAACAGCAATTGATAATGCGACAACAAACGCAGCAGTAGACTCAGCTAAAACGGCGGGGACAACGAGTGTAGGGTCAGTAAACCCAACGGCAGTAGCGAAACCAGCGGCTAAGAAAGCAATTGAAGACGCGCTGAAAGCAAAAGAAGCACAACTTGACGCTCGTGCGGACTTAACAGACGAAGAAAAAACAGCAGCAAAAGCAGATGCACAGGCAAAAGCAACTGCAGCGAAAACAGCAATCGACAATGCGACAACAAACGCAGCAGTAGACTCAGCTAAAACGGCGGGG
>FLSE01036339.1_pt1 | contig 13301 bp, 9 predicted proteins | sample 1550461 | NCBI WGS metagenome assembly FLSE01 (sample SAMEA4031758, study PRJEB14383) | metagenome | biome: human; feature: oral; material: saliva | place: Philippines | collected 2014 | reverse complement strand
GGGCTCTCTGGAATAATCAAAGTAGCCCATAGACTATCCCTCCATCGGTACAAAATTACCCACGATAATGCCTACAATTCGCGGATCTTCTTCGTAAGAAATGTGAATATCCTTGTATTTAGGATTGATGGAGACCAAACGTAAGCCATCTTCTTCTCGATAGACACGTTTGATATAGGTCTGGTTATTGCAGACCACTGCATAGACAGCTCCGTCGTAATCAAATCCAGTTTCTCGAATCAGAGCCACGGAACCATTTTGATATTTAGGTTCCATAGAATCTCCAGAGACCCAGGAAGCAAAATCGTGAGCTAGTTCCTCATTAAAGTAAACCGTGTCAAAGTTTCGATCATCATAAACTGAAGCTCCAATACCCGCCGACATGCGTTCGTAGACATGATACTCGTAGAGTTTTTCTGAAATAGCCGTCACCTTCTTGGCTTCTTCTTGAGCCAAGTTGCGAGCATAGACTACCACCTTTTCTTTCCCTTTATTGGAAAGGCTATTATAAAGACGGACAATTTCGATTTGGGTGAAATAGCCTTTTGGTACTTTTAAGATTTTCTCTAGCTGAAGAACCTTTTCTTCAGAAGGCTCCTTGACTCCACGTTCCCAGGCTGAATAAGCCTGAAAACTAATGCCAAGTTGCTCTGCAATCTCCTTTTGTGTTAGCTTTAACTCTTTTCTCCGAGCCTTGAGTTTTTCTGGTTGGTACATGACTTATCTCCTAGTGTGATGTTTTCATCGTAGGTTGACTTTGTTTTTAAAATTCAACCATTTTGATTTAGTTTTATTATATAAAAAAAGTAGATGAATGTCTACTGGGAAAATCAAATTTTAAACCCTACTTCCTTCATCTTCATAAAACGATAATGACTCACAAATAAAGAAGAAAACCATCTCAAATTTGATGAGATGGTTAATCACTTAGTCTACTTTATAAAAAACTTGTTCTGATCTGGTTGGAGCAGCTTGACCAGCAATCAGCCGATTTTTAGTTAAATCAGTATCTAACCCATCCATAATAAGTCCAGCAGGATAAATACTCATTCCATACCCTGAGATACCATCTCTAATACTGAATTCAATCGTTCCATGGCTCCCTATGCGCACTTTTTCAATATTTCCACTGTTTACTAGTCCATTTTTATCGAATGTAAACTCTTGTCCAAGTCCATTTCTCCAAGTTCCAACTAGAGTAGAGTAATCCCCGTTTAGAATTGCTTGATCATCTATTTTTTGTGATCTAGCATTCGTTTGCTCTTCTTGTGTCGAAAGCTTTTCCTCCGTGGTCGTAACACTATCTTGGGTAGTCGATAAACTAGTGGTTGTTGAACTAGTCGTAGCCGCACTAGTAGTAGAAACCTGTTCTGTTGTAGCATTTACTGCTTCTACATCTTGCTTCTTATGATTAAAGAAGAACATAAAACTTATCAGTACTATAGCAATTAAGCAACTTAACAGAATCAAAATCCAATTGATGCCTTTTCCTATTCTCATTTATAACTCCTTTATATTATTCGTATTTAATTATATCATACTAAATTCATACTAGGAAGAATTTGTATAAGACAAAGACTATTGGTGTGAATTTTACCCTAAAAATACACAAATTGAGCTAGATTTTACCAAAAAGTTCACACCATTAATAAAAGAAACCCACCTGAACATAAATTCAGGTGAGTTCCTATAATTATGGAAAATCTTTATATTGATTTTCTGCGATATCAGCCATTTTTCTTCGATGGTGGCGTTCCTTGGAATCTTTTCCGCCTTGGATATAGCGCTCTCTACGTTCTGCTCGTGACTCGGGAGCTTTCGTATACATATTCTGACCGATGGACTGAGCCATACTCGCATCTGCGCTTCGAAAAGCCTCGCCAACCGCCCCAAGGTACTCATCTAAGGAACTAATCGTCTCCACCATTTCCTTAGAGAGTTTCTTAATACCATCTGTCGCAGCTCCTATTTTTTCCGCCACACTTGAAGAAATGAGGTCCGAAACGTTATGTTCTAACTCGCCACTCATATCTTTAAATGCACCATTCACCCGACTGAGATTATCCGGATTAATTTTTTTATTACTCATTCAATTTCACTCCGTCATTTCTAACAACCTTCTTATATTTTCCGAAGGACAGGATGTTTCTCCAACCAGGCTTTCGCCTCTTGGCTGTTACGAATCTGAACATCTGAGGCTTCCCCATCATCATTACGTCCATAAACGGTTAGAAGGTCTTCTCCCTTGGGGGCGAACCAGTGTAACACGGTGTCAAACCACTCATCCGGTGTGACCTTATCTGTACGGACATAAAGCGACCAATTCTGATTGATGAGTTTATCTTCGATGTCTGGATAAAGACTGTAGAGGTTGATGTTAGGGTCTGGGACCTGCCCTTCAAACCTAGTTGTGACAATCTCATTCGAAGAATCAATATAGCCCTTAGAGTCTAAAATTTTACCATAATTCGTTGCTCTTACAGTACTACTGATAATTGAATCCATCTCAAACTTTGTGTCTTTTGGTAGATCCACCACTTCTTCCGTCTCCAAATTGAGATAAACATTTTTGAAAACTAGGTCCTTTTCATCTGATAAATCGCAGATTTCCAACGAAAAGTAGTGAACATCTCCTAGATAAACAGAACCTCCGAAATTGTTAAAAATTGGAATGCTTTTACTCTGATAGTTTCGCACTACCTTATAGAGATCAATCTTGCGTTCTGGTAAACCCTCTTCTTCTAGATTATAGAGAATAAGATTGTAATATTCATCTTCTAATTGAAGATGATTCGGGTTTTCTACCAATGCTTCCTTTTTTTCATAAGTAATCGCATATTTTTTAGAAACCTTAACATGACTAGGTGCGAGGACGTATTGCTTTTTATCTCCAAATAGTTGAATATCTGAACGTTCAATTTTTACATTAGTTACATATGTTTCCTTACGAGATTCATTTACTGTCATTTTACTAAAAAACGAAAAATAGAGAACTGTAATACATAACAATATAGCCAACATCGAGAACAGTTTCCAATGTATTTTTATCCATCTTTTCATGATTTGTTTCATTCTCCCTTTTTTTATTCTATTCCAACTAATTGATTGAAATAAAGGTCCTCATTCTTACTATATGTATCATAGTTAAATTTAAAGTCTTCAATTTTCCGTGTTACATTTTGGAATTCTTTCAATCCATTTACGAGCTTTTCTCCACCCAGTTGCTCAAGAGAAATGCTGCCATCTCCACTGAAAAGAGATTTCACTTCCTCTGTATAGTCCCCAGATGATTCAATCGCATTCAATTTTTCTTCTAGAATTTTTAAATCATTGACTGCATTTGCTACATTATTTGGGTTTTCCTTTAATAACTTACGGAAATAATAACCTCGTAAACCATTCTGCTGGAGGTCTGCCATCCGAAGATTGGCCTCAAAGTCATAACGAGATTGACCAGAAATATGCTTATAGCTATTTCCTTCTTTTATTGCTGTAGCACCTGTATCCATTTCTTGTTGTAAAAGATCTTTATCAATTTTTTCCAACTCTGATTGAATCTTTTGAGCTTTCTCAAAATGTTCTAAGAAACCACCAGCAACATGTGAACTAGCTTTTTTTAGAACCTTATATTTTTTGAAATCAGTTTCACTCAGTGCCTTTGTACCATTTTTAGCTACATCATCAAGTAGGTTCTTCTCCTCTTTGGTTGTCGCTGCTGCTTCTACCATATTCCAAACGAAACCTGCAACCGGGTTCATAGATACAATGTTCTTAGTTATATTATAAGCCGATTCCATCCATAAGCGTTCTTTTTGCTTTCTAAGTTCATCCATTTTATCTAATTTCTTAAGCTGATCCTGCTCCTTATAACTACTTACACTAATCGTTTCAGAGCCGTTCTTTCGATCTATTCCTAAATCTTGGATTGTAAAGGTATATTCTCCATCAGTCTTCGAAGAGGCAAAACTTCCTGCTTTAATATTTCGTTTAGTCGACACTGTATAATCACCAGTCTTCCCATTTTCTTGGGCGACTCCTTTAACTGTTATGGTAACCTTCCCAAATTTTTCAGTATTCATATACGTTAAAATATTATTTAGACGACCATAGCGAACGGAGCTTTCCTTTAATGCTTGTAAGCGTTCTTTTGCTTCCTCTTCACCTTTTAACCATTCCTCATACTCTTTACTATTGTAGTCTTTTGGCATAGGCTTTCTCAACGATTGCCCCTTAGCATTAAGGCCATCTACAATAGTATCAATACTAGATGATAATTTCGCTGTATAGACTTGAACCTCTTTCACATCTCGATTAGAAAGAACCTCAAAGAATGCCCCTAATCCATCAACTTCACCTTTATCAGCAGCCTTTTCTAGACGATTGGCAACTAGCATCGTCGTTGGGAGACTAGCATCATTCACTTTCGCTCTGGCTAATTTTTCAAAATAGTCTTTTTTTGTCTTATATCTAGATTCAGAAATTAAAACCTTTATGATTTCAACATCATCAGAGGTATAAGCCGCGTCAAGATAATTGACATTATCCTGTCTTAAGTCACCTCGTTGGATAGCATCCAAAATATTTAAAGCTGGGATAGAAGTTATGGCCTTGGCATTTTGAGTCAAAAGTGCTAAAGACTCAAAGGTCTCGGCTGACTTTGTAATGTCAGTCTCTAGTTTTTCATGAGCAGTTTTAATTCCCTCATGTGTTTCCTTTCTAATCTTCACTTCCTCCAAAATCAAACTGTCAACTGTGGAATCAAAATTAGAAATTGTGGCATCCCCTTCTCCCATTACATCAACAGCTTGCTGAACTACTTTTATGACTTTACTTTTGACTATTGCAATTACATCACGTTGCTGGACTTCCAAAGAGTTCGTTAAAGTTGTTATTGATTCATCATCTGTATAAGCTAAGGAAGAAAAACCCAAACCTTTCAATTCTCCCGTAAAGGTGAAAACTTGTTGACCATAGGTCATTACAGCTTTTGGAGCGTCTTTAAATACCGTCGTTTGTATCTTATTCAACTTCTCAAAGAATGCATTAATGGCCTCTGCCTTTTCACCTTCAAGGCTAGTATTAAACTCTCGGACTGTATCGCTCGCCGCTTCGTCAAAACGTCCGCCAAAAGTATGAATACTAGTTCCATAGCTGTCTAAACCAGCTATATTTTTCACTTGTATCGACATCTACCTCTCCTTTCTAGTTGGCATTTAAAGCCATATTTAAGGCGTACCGGGCATTTGATTCTGCCAACCGAGCACTTTGTAAATTTGATTCTGCTTCCGAAATCTTACTATCCAGCAAAGACAAAATCTCATCCTTTTTTTCAGACAGCATTTTCTCTAATTTGTCCAAATCTTCTCTCTCTTGTTTTGCCTCGTCATCATACTTTTCACCTGCAATATCAGATGACAACGATGAGGATGTCCAGATATCTGTAGACTGCTTTTGAACATTATTACGTTCTACTTCTAATTCTGCTTTCCTACTAGCCGCTTGGCTTGTTACTGACGTAGCGCTATATAAGGCATTGGTCAACGCTATAATAGTTTCAATATCTTTAGCCATAGCTATCCTCCCTTTCTATATCATTAATACTTTCATTCTACTTGCTAACCCATCGGAAACATAGTAGTGTTCTTGTTCTTCTAATTGTGGCTCACGAACAGGTCTATTTGTGACAGTCAGAACTGATTGATCGCTTAAGCGAAGCCCTATAACAGCCTGCTTATAGGCACGAACTGCCTTTGAAACCACATCAATGTGTTTAGTAATCAACGGCGAACTCATTACAAGAGAACCATATCCAGCTCGAATTCCTTTGTCTAGGACATAAGCCAACGTATCAAGCGCTTCTGAGTTTAATTCTACCACTAACTCGGTTAAATTGTAAACAACCACTGTTGCAACATGGTCTCGCTGTTTGCCTTCTAACCGTTCCTGAATCTTGAATTCCATCATATCTAACCCTTCTAGATATTCCTCTGGACTCGCAAGAATCGTCACACCTTCCATTTCAGGTAAGTTATGATACTTCGGTGCCAAGACGATAACTTTCTGTTTCCCTTTGGCAATGTGTCTCGCCAAGGATGTCATCTGCTCTTCTTTATCTGTTAGGTAGAGGAGATTACCCTTGGCTAGGTTCCAAGTAATTGGCTCAACTGTCTCCATATCTAGCCCTAGAGGTAGGAGACCGTGTTCATAAGCTACTTGTACACTTGCACGACTATAGAAGTCTGCCTCTGTCAACTCCTCTGGTACCATCGGGATGGCACTTGGACGTTGACCTGTCCAGGCTTCTTGGAGCGAAGCGACTGCTTTGCGTAGGTTGTTGAGGACTTGGGTGTCATTGGCTCCAGAAACTGGAAGTGCCAATTGGATGACATCGACTTCCTCACGCTTGATAAGAGCACGTCCCTTGATGTCCTCCATGGTCATAGCAAGTGGTGTAGCTCCCACAATCACACGCACTTCACTTGCTTCATTCTGTGGTAGGCTCAATTGATGCTTGAAGTTCGAGTAGAGTTGAGCTCGCAGGTTGGTCTGACGACCAGCTGTCATCAAGAGGTGAACACCGATGCTGAGACCTTCACGAGAAATTCTCACTAGGAGCTTGAAGAGTTCTGCCTCATAGGCCTCTTCTTTGATAGCTTCATAGCTATCTAAAAGAAGGACAATAGCTGGTTCTTTCTGACCACTGGCCTGACGGTAGAGTTCCAATGTCCCAACGCCATAGTCAGAGAGAAGTTTCTTCCGACGATTGAGTTCTTTCTCCATGATTCGTACAAATTTAGAGATCTTCTCCGTTTGGTCCAAAAGCATGGTATCAGCCACCTGCGGAAGTTTAGATAGTGGAGCCAAACCATTGGTTCCAAAGTCCATCAAGTACATAGTCAGGTCCTTAGGACTGAACTTACGAGCCAAGTCCATACCTGCAGACTGAAGGAAGGTCGTTTTCCCAGTACCCGGACTTCCATAGAGAAGGACATGTCCGTCCTTGGCGAGATTGATAGAGACAGCTTCCTGTTTCTGCGCCTGTGGAATATCTGCCATTCCAAGTAGGACAGAGAGTGCTTTCTCTTGTTCCCAAGCTACAGTCGGTTGCACTTCTTCTAACTCCTCAAGCGTAATTCGCTCTTTGAGCGGTGGCAACCATGGCTGCGGTACTGGAGGAATCTCTTGTTCTTCACACATGAGTTGAATGTTGTGCACAATCGCATCTAACTCTGTCGGAACTTCCTTGATTTCATCCGCATCCTCTAAGCCCGATAAGTCTTCGTTTAGGATTTCATATTGTCCCAATTCATTGATCAGGTAGATGGTATGGTCTTCAATCCCCATATCATCCTTTTCTGGCTGGTAATCTGCCCCTGACCATGCTGTTCATAGACTTCGTTATTGCCGACCTGCAGATAGGCGCGTCCAGTCTGTGTAATTTCAGCTGCATCGGGTGTATGAGCTGAAAATATCTTTTCTCCCATTATACCATATGAGTAATACCGTGAGAAGAAGAGAAATACAAAAGAAACCCACCTGAACATAATCCAGGTGGATATTCAAATATTGTAGAAGTGAACACTTTTTCGTATATCTTACTAATTAATCATCCCCAAAGCAATCATCAATCACATGACTGACATTACCCATGAGATTTGTCATGTCTCCAAGCTTATATCCCAACGCTTGTACCGCAGCACCCGATGCCAGACTCTCTAAATCACTTTTGAAATTTGTAAACCGAATCTGTAAAGATTTCACAACTGCACCAACTGCTTTTTGAGCACGAACAACACCTTTCAAGTCAGCTGCTCCATAAAATGCATCCTCCATCCCATTCCTGAACGCAGGCTTGAAGCCTCCTAACATCGACACAACTAGATTTATCGTTGTAGCTGTTGTGGTAAAGTCTATATCCAAAACATCAATCTCTGAAGCAGCTGTTCGAATTGTACCCGATATTGAAATCTGGGACTCCACAGTACCATAAAACTTTTTATCGTCCTTATCCTCAAATTTGTTCTTGTAATAAATTTCAGTAGGAAAATCATTGATAAGATCTTTTAAATTATCTCTTGAGGTATTTATAACTTTATTCGTGTTTTGAATATAGCCTTTTGCACTATCTAGATAACTGCTAAAAGACGTAGACATCTGATTTGCTAGATCCTCAGCTCTCACATCTATCTGATCATCAAAAGCACTAATAACATCACGATCATCAAATATTCCGCTCTCCTCTAAGTAGGTATTATAATCCTGAGAAACACTAGTATTAACATCTGGAACCGAACTAAAATCTAGTGTATCTATATTTCTAGCCAAGCCTCTATCTGTTTCTTCTAAAGCGGTTTTGATAATTTCGGCTACAGAGATAGTATAGGAGATACAATAAATGATTGTTTGGATATTTTGTTCCAATACCTTTAAAATTTCATTCACAGCTTGTGGTATTCCATCACCAAAATGAGAACGTTTATCTAAACCTGTCGTGCTTTTCTCAATCATTCCTTCAAATGAATTAACTAGTTCTGCACCTCTTACCCCCAAGTAAGTAGATGTAGCTGATTTAGCCCAAACGTTACCTCCGGATTTACCTTTTGAAGTCATGTTATGCACTTCGATATCGAGAAGAGCAGAGTCACTATTAAACTTCGCACTATATAATTTTGATGCAATTGCTCCATGGTCAAAATTATTTCCATTTTTATCAAAATAGTCGTTTAGACCACTAAAACCAAACCAATCAAAATTCCTAGAAAAATCATAGGGATTATATTCATTAAGTGTTTTAAACGTTTCTTTCATGCCATCATAATTACTGAAAGCTTTGTCTATCTTTTGTATAGCTTCAATCAAGCTAATGGATTGTAAATGCTGGAAGACAGCTTCTTTGAGATTGTTTGTACGACTCGACAAATTATTCATAACATTTTCATTTGCCTGACTTGTACGCTTGACTACTTCTAACAACTCTTCCGCATGTCTTAAACTGGCGTTCAGATTTGTAATCAAAGTCATCATAGAGGTCGTGTCTAAGCGAATTTCTTTTGAATCACCATATTTTTTCAACAAATCTTTAGTTGTTGTATTCTCTGGAGTCACTGCAAAATCTAATAAACCATCGCCATCTATATCAACCGCAAATAACTGTTCTAGAACTACTTGCTTTGTATATTCCATAGCCTCAGCACTTTTTCTGTAGTCTGTCATACTATGATGAATCGGTAAATCAATCGCAACAACGTTTCCAGGATACTTGGTTTCCCTTGTGATTCCCAAAAATTTTAGCACTAACCAAGTGTTGTTATCCAGCAGTGTCTCTGCAACACTATTATCCAGCGCCTGTCCTCCAAATGAAATCTCTTTCCCATCCTGAGCCCAGGCAATATTCGTCAACACATCTCGTGTGGTGGAAAACGTCACAGAGTAACCCTTGTAATTCTTCCTCAACGCTTCAATTCGTTCTGCTTCTTCTTTAGCAGCTTTCAAAGTCTCAGGAGAAGTACCTTTTAAATGAGAAAGATAATCCCAATACTGCCTAAGAACAGCATCGTCTGGAAGTTTAACTGGTTTTCCCTTAATGCTACCAACGATCCCAAGCACCGAGGCATTGAACATTCTAACATACTTATTTAAATTATGTTTGAATTCCTCAAAATTGTTACTCTTACCAACAACCTCTGTATACCAAGCAGCGTCACCAGCTGCCACCATCTCGTTAGCAGTCTTACCGTTTACCGACTGAGGAGCCCCTTGATAGCCAAAATTATAGGGCACTTGTCTCTCCATGGCTGTCCTTCCAGCCTGATATTCTCCATAAGAATGGCCAGTAGTTGTGCTAATATAGTGTCCACTCGCCTCCACTCTATCATAAAAATCAAGGGCAGGTTTGTTTTTTTCTTTTAAGTACAAGGTGTCATTTAAGGCAATGGCAAGGTCTACAATAGGATCTTTATGCCCATCAGCATCCATATTGGTTCCAGCGTAGGCGATATAGGTCTCACCTGTCATCGTATCTTCAACCGCTATGGCAGCAACACCCGACCCTCTATCATACATAGAGTCTACGATTTTATAACTTTTATCATTTATACCAGCATCCTTCAAGACTTGTTCTGCCTTTTTTTGGGGGCTTTTGAAACCAGCAGTATAGGCTACTTCGTATTTATATACAGCATCAGATAAGACTGCTGACATTTCAACTCGGCGGTTGCTTTTTTCGATTTCGTTCATAAACTCCCCCCCTATTGTTTAAAGATTGTTAAATCTATTTGAACAGCCTTATCCTTAGATTCCATTAGTATTGAAATTCCATAGATTGTTCCACTAGAGTAATCTAATCTTATTCGACAGGTTGTATCCTCTGGCATATCGTACTTATTTTTAAGATATTTATAGAGGTCAGAATGATTTTCTGTTTTATAGATAATATCACGAAGCTCTGTTTCTGCACTCTTAAAAGTCCTTTCCACATCTAAGGAAGCGAAATAATCTCTTGAAACCATTAAATTTAGAATTTCCTCATCAAATAAAGGATTTATCTCAGACTCATAATTTAACTTACCATTAGAATATGTAACTGGAACTGTCTCTTTAGTGTCACCACGTGTTATTGTATAATCACCCTTAATTGCTGATTCAGTAATATCTAAATCAATCTCATAATCCTTTACTTGTTCTCCGACTTTTATATAAACATCACAATTATAAGCCTTTAACCCCGTAAAATCCTTTTTTTCTTGTTCTAAAAATTTAAATATAGGTTCAAAGTTTTTTTCAAATTCGTACTGTTCCTTTGTTCTGTTTTTGGGAATAGTCTCACCACCCAAACTACATCCATTCAATGACGCTGCTGCCATAAGCATAATTCCTCCTATCATTAACCATAAAATTATTTTTATTTTTTTCATCTTTCTTTACTCCGCGATTATAATGTTCACTATTGATTTGTGATTGCGCCTTTAATCAGGCGTTTAGCGCATCATTGCCTTAATCTTAATGTATGTACTTTCACAAACAAAATAATGAACTTGATTTTCTAACATAGTCTCTCTTAGAGGTTTCTTTGCGACGGGTACAACGTTTTGGTCATTGAGTCTCATGCTAATCAAAGCTTGTTTGAAACCTTTTGCTAGGCGCAACGGAGCCTCTATATTACGAGAAATACTTTGGTTCGTAATAACAAGTGAAGCATATCCTGCTAGTATACCTTGTTTAAAGATAAACTCTAGTCTCTTTTGTGCCGCAGGTGTTAAATTCCCAATTACTTCCGTGATATTATAAAGAACAATGGTAATTACATGTCCCTTTAACCCCTCTTGATTTCGCTTATGAATTTCCGATTCAAGAAGCTCTAGCCTATTTTCGATGTTTTGTATCTCATCCTCATAAATGACTTCTTCCCCAAATCTCTCAAGATCGAGTTTAGAAAATTTCGGTGCCAAGACGATGACTTTCTGTTTCCCTTTGGCAATGTGTTTCACCAAGGCTGACATCTGCTCTTCCTTGTCTGTTAAGTAGAGGAGATTTCCTTTAGCTAGGTTCCAAGTAACGGGCTCAACTGTCTCCAAGTCAAGTCCTAATGGCACGAGTCCGTGTTCATAGGCAGTCTGCACGCTTGCTCGACTATAGAAGTCTGCCTCCGTCAACTCCTCTGGCACCATCGGAATGGCACTTGGGCGTTGGCCTGTCCAGGCTTCTTGGAGGGAAGCGACTGCTTGGCGGAGGTTGTTGAGGACTTGGGTATCGTTGGCTCCAGAAACTGGAAGTGCCAACTGAATGACATCGACTTCCTCACGCTTGATAAGAGCACGTCCCTTGATATCTTCCATGGTCATGGCGAGTGGCGTAGCGCCTACAATTGCTCTCACTTCGCCTGCTTCATTCTGTGGTAGACTCAACTGGTGCTTGAAGTTCGAGTAGAGTTGAGCTCGTAGGTTGGTCTGACGACCCGCTGTCATCAAGAGGTGAACACCGATGCTGAGACCTTCACGAGAGATACGCACCAAAAGCTTAAAGAGTTCTGCCTCATAAGCCTCTTCTTTGATGGCTTCATAGCTATCTAAAAGAATGACAATAGCTGGTTCTTTCTGACCACTGGCCTGACGGTAGAGTTCCAATGTCCCTACGCCATATTCAGAGAGAAGTTTCTTCCGGCGATTGAGTTCTTTCTCCATGATTCGTACAAATTTAGAGATTTTCTCCGTTTGATCCAAAAGCATGGTATCAGCCACCTGAGGAAGTTTAGATAGTGGAGCCAAACCATTGGTTCCAAAGTCCATCAAGTACATAGTAAGGTCCTTAGCACTGAACTTACGAGCCAAGTCCATACCTGCAGACTGAAGGAAGGTTGTTTTCCCAGTACCCGGACTTCCATAGAGAAGGACATGACCGTCTTTGGCGAGATTGATAGAGACAGCTTCCTGTTTCTGTGCCTGTGGAATATCTGCCATCCCAAGTAGTACAGAAAGTGGTTTCTCTTGTTCCCAGGCTACTGTCGGTTGCACTTCTTCTAACTCCTCAAGCGTAATGCGCTCTTTGAGCGGTGGCAACCATGGTTGCGGTACTGGAGGAATCTCTTTTTCTTCACACAAGAGTTGAATGTTGTGCACAATCGCATCTAACTCTGTCGGAACTTCCTTGATTTCATCCGCATCCTCTAAGCCCGATAAGTCTTCGTTTAGGATTTCATATTGTCCCAATTCATTGATTAGGTAGATGGTATGGTCTTCAATCCCCATATCATCCTTGTCTGGCTGGTAATCTGCCCCTGACCATGCTGACTGGAAGAGTTCATAGACTTCGTTATTTCCGACCTGCAGATAGGCGCGTCCAGTCTGCGTAATTTCAGCTGCATCAGGCGTATGAAGCATTTCATTAGAGTCAGAGCGGTCCGCCACTTTGAGCGCAATCTTAAAGCGAGAGTTGGACCAGATCTGATCATCCACCACACCAGATGGTTTCTGCGTTGCAAGGATCAAGTGAACCCCTAGAGAACGTCCGACCCGAGCGATAGACACCAACTCCTTGATAAAGTCTGGTTGGTTGACCTTGAGCTCCGCAAATTCATCCGAGATGAGGAAGAGATGAGGGAGAGGTTCTTTGGCTTCTCCGTTTTTAAATTTCTTCTGATATTGATTGATATGATTCACTTCAAATTCTCTGAAGAGTCGCTCACGACGATGGATCTCTGCATTGATTGAAGCTAAAGCTCTCATGGATTGGGCGCCATCCAAGTTAGTGATAGTTCCCAAGAGATGGGGTAGGTTTTTAAAGAGATTGGCCATCCCACCACCCTT
>FLSE01031871.1_pt1 | contig 13451 bp, 7 predicted proteins | sample 1550461 | NCBI WGS metagenome assembly FLSE01 (sample SAMEA4031758, study PRJEB14383) | metagenome | biome: human; feature: oral; material: saliva | place: Philippines | collected 2014 | reverse complement strand
GGATCAAACAGCCAGGACGCGCCCGTCATGAACGTATTCATCGCGGGAGAGCGTGACTCGATGAAGTTGGACCACACGGCGGTGTCGATCGGCAGGGGATTTGCAATGAAATCACCGGCGATAGCAACCGCTACGACGAGAAGAGCCCCGACGATAACGGGGGGTGACAGAAGTCGACGAACAAGCATATGAAAATCCTACCGTAGTGTCAGTCATTCGCACCGTAGTCATACACCCAGTGCCCAGCCCGGCGCGAGAAGCGCGAACGCTCACGCATCTGCCCGGTTTCTCCCGTTAGCGCGTCCCGCCACGAGGCCACGAACGTGACGGTCCCCTCCTCGTCGGAAGGACCCCCGGCCTCGGCCCCAAGAATCTGCAGGCCGATCCACTGCGTTCCCTCGACCCAGTACGGGGGAGCGGGACGCGTGCGCGGGTGCCAGGTGCGGAACAGGTAGTTTTCGTCGCGCAGCGCGAACGCCGTGTAGCGCGAGCGCATGAGTGCCTCGGCGGTCGGAGCTGCCTCGCCATCCAGGTATCGCCCGCAGCACTGCGCCAGCATCGCTCCCGACCCACACGGGCAGGTACGAGGCCGGGGCGCGCCAGCGCTCGCAGCGCCGGTTGGAGTGGGGGAGATCACGCCTGGTCGCCCAGGGACGCCAGCCAGCGCTCCGCGTCCAGGGCGGCGCGGCAGCCGGAGCCAGCCGCCGTGATGGCCTGACGGTACGTGTGGTCCACGGCATCGCCGCACGCGAACACGCCCGCCACGGACGTGCGCGTCGATGGCTCTTCGACCGTAATGTAGCCGGCCTCGTCAAGGGCGACCTGGCCGCGCAGGAAGCCCGTGCGGGGCAGGTGGCCGATCGCAACGAAGACGCCGTCCACGGCGATTTCACGGGTGGATCCGTCCACTGTGGACGCCAGGCGCAGGCCGGTCACGGCCTCGTCACCGAGGACCTCGGCGACGGTCGCGTTCCACTCGAAGGAGATCTTCGGGTTATTCAGGGCGCGCTCAGCCATGACTCGCGAGGCACGCAGGGCGTCGCGGCGGTGCACGACGACGACCTCAGAGGCAAAGTTCGTCAGGAACGTCGCCTCCTCCATCGCGGAGTCGCCGCCGCCGATGACGGCCAGGCGACGGTCCTTGAAGAAGAAGCCGTCGCAAGTCGCGCAGTAGGAGACGCCGCGGCCGGAGAACTCCTCCTCGCCAGGCACGTTCATGTGACGGTACTCCGAGCCGGTGGCCAGGATGACGGCGCGCGCATAGAAGACCTCGTCCTCGGTTGCCACGGCCTTCACGTCGCCCTCGAAGTTGACGGCGACGACGTCCTCGTAGCGAACGTCGGCACCGAACTTTTCGGCCTGCTCACGCATGTTGTCCATGAGCTCGGGGCCCTGGATGCCCTCCGGGAAACCGGGGAAATTCTCGACCTCGGTCGTGTTCATGAGCGCGCCACCCGCGGCCAGCTGACCGGCCAGCACGATGGGCGCCAGGCCCGCGCGCGCCGTGTAGACCGCGGCCGTGTAACCGGCCGGACCCGAGCCGATGATGACGACGTCGTGGACGGTGGCGTCCTCGGGGACCTCGACCGAGGGGATCGAGGCGTCGACGGGAGCGGCGGCCTCGGTAGGTTCGGCCGTCACGAGGCCCGGAATCGTCACGAAAGACATGTACCCTCCTTCAGGGTTACTGGACGGTGAGCTCGGAGATCCACGCCCAGTTGCGTCCGTCCTGACCCTTGGGCATCGAGCGGAACTGCAGCGCAATCGAGTCGGTCTCGACAGGCTGGGGCAGTGTAATCGTCGTCGTCGGGGACAACGACGAGGTGGCCAGTTCTGTTCCCTCGCGCGGCTTCGTCGGATCGGTGACGTTACGCACGACGAGCTCGCCGCCGGAGGTGGCTGAATCCATGTGCAGGGTCACCGAGGACACGGTGGCCTTCTGCTGCAGTTTGACGACGATAGTCACGGAGGTGTCGTCGCGGAACTGATTGTTATCAAACCAGCGCGAACTCCACGACGTCGACGGATTCGAGTCGATCATGTTGATCGCGCGGTCCGGGTGGTCGCCGTCGTCGTTGTTCCACGATAGGACCTGCACGGAGGAGATCACGGGCGTCACGGAGGGCGCGGGCGGGGGAGTGGTCGTCAGGTTCGGCGCGGGCGTGTTGTCAGACTGCACCTGCGTGGTAGCCTCGCGCAGCGACTGTGCCAGATTGAGGTCGGTGACCGGGCGGGTCGCCATCCACGGACCCCAGATCGCGCCGAAGAGGAACACGATGGCACCGAAGATCAGCGCGGGCCTCGTCGGGTCGATGAGGTGATCGGAACTCTCGGCTGTCTTCTTCTCGTCTGACGAGGTCGGGGCAGCCTCAGCGGCCTGCTGCTCGGCTTGGGCGGCTGCCTGGGCGGCCACAGCGGCGGTGATCGGGGGGATCACTGCCGTGGCGTCAGCGGGGGCGTGAGTGCCGTCAGGGATCTTCGCAGAGGCGGGTGGCTCGGGTGCGAGCGGCTGGATGCGCGGGATCTGGTGGGTTGAGGGTGCGTCGGTAAGCGGCTCCGGGTGTGGGAAGTCCGTCTGGAAGGCGGCCCCCTCGCGTTCGTAGCCGCTGGCGGTGGACTTGGGTGGCGTGGGAGCGACCGGGAAGGCGGTGGCGGGAACCTCGGCCGCGTCCGCGGCCTTGTCACTCACCGGCTTGACGCCGACCTCAGCCGAGGTCTCGGGGATCGGCTGCGCGCTGGCGGCATCCGTCGCTTCAGCGACGGCATCGACAGCGGGCGCGACCACTGCCTCGATGAAACCCGGGTTCACGGCAGGAGCCTGCGTCGCGGGTGCGATGGCCGGAGCTACGACGGGCGCGGGGGTCGGCAGAGCATCTGGAATTGGCGGAACGGAGGCGTCTTCCGAGGCGGGGGAGGGACTCGCCGGAGGCACAGGGATCGGCGAGGGGTCAACGACCTCGTCGAACGACGGCATCTTCTTCTCGTCGCCGGTCGGTTCAGGCGTGGGGGCCATCGCTTCCTCCGTCTGGTCGGGTGTGTTTGACACCATTATCGCAGCTCCGTCAGCGGTCGGCGTGGAAGACGCTGCCAGGATGTTCACCACAGAGGCGGGGACGCGCAGGCGGGTCAGGAGGGGGCGCATCATCGTCGCGGATTCGCGCGGAGAAACGAAGCGCAGGAACAGCAGGTACACGAAGCCGGTGATTGCCGAGACGATGGTCAGCTTGACAGCGGCGATACCCATGCGTGCCAGGGTCGAGGAAGTATCCGTGTGGATGCCCATCAGGGACAGGACACCGAATCCGACGATACCTGCCACGATGGCGGCCACCAGGAAGGACACGTAGGAGCGCAGCAGGCCCACTCGATCCACGTAACGGTTCTGGCGGGAAACCCACACGACAGCGATGATGCCCTGCGTGAGACGGCAGACCGTCTCGCCCAGGGACGCGGCAATAACCCACCAGCGCGCGCCGGTCATCGCGTACAGGGACCAGCCCACGATCACCTGGATGATCGTCGGGCCAATACCCATGAGGAACACGGGCTTGACGTCCTCGTAGGCGAAGAAGACGCGCTGGCTCATGAGGACCATGCCCGTGGAGGCGACGCCGGGCATCAGCGAAGTCAGGACGAGGGCGTAGGCTGTCACAGCCTCGGGATCCCCGCCCTTGGCGGCCATCGCGATCTCCATCATGGGCACCGAGCCGGCCATGAGCATGGCCGCGGCCACGAGGGTCAGCGACGTGATTGTGCGGACGCCCAGATGGTAGCTGTCGGCCACCGCCCGGTCGTCGCCGTCGGCGACGGCACCGGCCATGCGCGTGAAGATTGCGGTCGTCAGGGACACGGTGATGAGCGACTGGGGGACCATGAAGATCATGAACGCCGTCGAATAGGCGAGGATGCCGACGACGCCGCCCTGGGTACCGTTGCGGCCGATGAAGCCGTCGGCCATCGCGGCCAGGTTGTTGGTCGACAGGACGCCGACCTGTGAGACGCCGAGGGTCGCGAACGTCCAGCCGGCCACGCGCGGCATCGAGCCGAAGGAAGTGCCGCGGAAGTGGAAGTCCAGCTTGAAAGAGATGCCCGCGCGACGCATCGGCCACAGCAGACACAGGGCCTGGCAGATGACGCCGAGGGTCGCCGAGCCGGCCAAGACCCAGAACTGGGCTGAGGTGATGTCGCCTGCGGGGATACCGCCGTTGGGGGCACCGCCCCAGATGCCCAGGAACAGGGCGAGGCCGGCGATGCCCACGACGTTGTTGACGACGGGTGCCCACATGTAGGGGCCGAAGATTTCGCGGGCGTTGAGGAGCTCACCGAGCAGGTTATACAGGCCGTAGAAGAAGAGCTGCGGCAGACACAGAAGCGCGAAGAGGATCGCGAGGTTACGGATGTCCTCGGTGTAGCCGGCGGCCGTGATGATGACGAGCAGGGGCGCGAGCACCATCGTGATGAAGGTGACGACGAACAGGACCGTGCCAGCGAGCGTCAGCAGGCGGTTAACGTAGGTGTCACCGTCGTTACGTCGCTTGATTGCGCCGACGATCTGGGGAACTAGCACCGCGTCGAAGATGCCGGAGGCAAGCAGGTTGAACACGGTGTTGGGCAGCGTGTTGGCGGTCTGGAAGGCCGCACCCACGCCGCCTGCGGTGGCGCCGACTGCGGCGATCAGCATCGCGTTTCGGATAAAGCCGAGGATGCGCGACACCATGGTTCCCGACGCCATCAGCGCCGATGCCCTCAGGATCGATCGGCCTGGCGTTTTCGAGCTCATGGGGTCTCCTTCGTCGTGGCGGTCTTCGAGTCGGTGTTCTCGTCTGTGGTGTCCGAGGCCTTCTCTGGGTCCTCGGGGTGTGTTTCGGGGGCGGATACCCCCTGGGGTGCCTCGGTTGAGCCGACGGGTTCGTCGGTACTCCCGGAAGTTGCGGAGGCCTCGGCCTTACGCCTGGATCGCCCACGGATCGAACGCGTGATGCCGACGAGGAACAGGAGGCCGAAGAGCGCGGCGATAACCGCGGTGATTGCGTCTTCCCAGCCGGCGCGCATGCGCACGAAAACGGTTTGTGAGTCGTCCAGGATGTGGCCGTCGGGGGTTGTGACCTTGTAAGTGACTTCGATGTTGCCACTGCCGATCGCGCCGACGGGCACTTCGACCGTGGTGGCACCGCGCGCGGCCAGCAGCTGGGATTGTGCGGGGGTGGCACGCAGTCGCGGGTCGTCGGGGATGAGGGTGACGTCGACGCGTACCGGCCAGTCCAGGTTGTTACGGATCAGGACGGGGAAGTTCGCGGACTTGTTGATCAGGTTAACCGCCGAGGAGGGTTCGACGGTCACCGAGGATAGCATGGTCGTCACTTGGCTGGTCATGGCGGTCGCGGAGTCCAGCTGCTCGGAGGGGGTGCGCCCGGCAGTCAATGCTGGAAGGACCTGGGGCGTGACCGAGTCGAAGACTGCGTCGGGGTCGTCCGTTGCGTTCGCCAGTGGAATGAGCAGCGTCAGCGAGGTCGACATCTCGGTGATGGCGCTCGCCGTGTCGTCGGCGAGGGTGCCCGTGCCGACGGTGGCGCGCTCGACGTCCGTGGGTTCGCTGGTGGCCATGTCCGTGAAGCTCGTGGCGGTGACCCAGCGCGGCGAGAAGAGCGCGCTGGCGCGGCTGGCGAGGCGGTCGTTGATGGTGGTTCCGCGCGCTGCCGTCGCGAACAGGGTGCGCGAGGAGGAGGGTCGTTCGCGCGCGATGATCGCCGTGATGGCGGTGAGGGCCTGCTCTGCGTCGAGTGCGTCGCCGCCGGAAGCATTCCACGACAGGATCGAGGAGATGTCTGCCTGCTGGGCGAGGACGTGCGCGCCCGTCCCGTTTGTCGAGGTCTCACCGGTCGTCGGGTTGACGTTGACGCGCGCCATGGAGGTGAAGGGGACCTCGTCAGTGGGGGTCAGTGCCGAGGTCGGGGCGATGGCGATCTGGTCGGCCGCGGCGAAGTTGGACAGGAAGGTTGTGCCGAAGGTTGCGTCATCGGGCCAGCCGACGTTGCGCAGGATCGTAGGACCCGAGTCGGGCTTGGAAGTCATGGTTCCGCTCGGACCGGTCGCGGAGGGGGTCGGGTTGGGCGTCGCGGATGCCGACGGCGAGGCCGTGGGGGATGTCGACGGGGTCGCGGAGGGACTCGGAGCGCCGGGATTGTGGGCGTGACTCGGCGCGACCCAGCCGGCCGCGCGCGGCGTGCCCGGGAAAGCGTTGATGGATTCGGAGGCCAGGCCCCAGAAGCCGGTGTTGCCGGACAGTGCGAGGGCCCCGAGATCCGCATCGGCGTCGGGCAGCGCGATGATTTCGGAGGCGGTCGACATGAACGAGGACACGAAGGCCTCGGCCTGGAGGTCGCGCGAGCGCTGCGCCGGGTCGGTCGCGGTGGGCGCGGGCGTCGGTGCGGGGGAGGCGGACGGACTCGGCGAGGCCGTGGGGGCGTCGGACTGCCCCGACTGCTCCGACTGTCCCTCCGACTGCGCCTCATCCTCGGTTGCGGACGCGGATGGGGTGGGGCTGTGCTTGGTCGTGGGCTGGGGGCCGCGAGGGATCAGGAGAGGATCGACGGCGAGGGTGACGCCCGAGGTTCCGGCCAGGGTCAGGACCGCGGAACGCTCGGCCTGAGTTGATGCGGCGTTTCCTGAGGTCCAGGGAACCACCGCGGACACACGGGAGGGGGCGACCTGTGCGCCGGAGTCCCACACGAGGATTGTGCGGTCCTTGCCGGAGAAGTCGCCGGAGGTCGCATTGACGGTCGTGATGCGAGGCCCCCACTCCTCGGTGTCGGTCAGCGGCAGGGAGGAGGTGGGGATACGAATCTCAAAAGGTGTGGTCACGCTGCGGCGTACGTCGGTCAGCGTCGAGGAAGCGACGTGCGTGGCGTCGGGTTCGTCCTCGCTGAGCTGTGTCGTCATCGACGAAACAGAGATGGGTGTCTCGTTAGCAACGAACACATCGACGGAGACAGAGGCCAGCGTCGTCGGCGAATCGTTGCGGATCGTGCCAGAAATAACCACTTCTTCCTCGGTCGTAATGATCCGAGGCGACAGAGAGTCAATCGATACCGAGAGTCCCGAATCTGCGGACACAGTACCCATCACGGAGGGGCGCGACTGATCCTGCGCGGACGTCGCCGAATGTACGGGAATTGCCCCGGCCTCGTGAACGGAGAGACCGAGCGGAATCATCAGCGCCGCGCACAGGGCGGCGACCCACCTGCCGCGCCTAGCCACGGCTATCCCGATACAGCAGGTCGAGGGCGATGCGCACGATGCGGCGTTCGTTGGGGTAGGCCAGCTGACGCGACACGTCGCGCAGGGGAACCCATGCGGCGGCCTCGGCCTCATGATCAGGATCTCCATCGACGGTGATCGTACCGGACTCGTAGTCCATTAGGTAGTGGTGAACGACCTTGTGGACGCGGCGGTCGTTGCCGGAAAACCAGTAGTCGATCGACGCCAGGTGGCGAATGATGCGCCCGTGGATGCCGGTTTCCTCGGCGACCTCGCGCAGCGCCGCCTGCTGCGGGGTCTCGGAACCCTCCAGGTGACCCTTGGGCAGGCACCACTCGATACGCCCCGCTCGATTGCGTCGCGCGATAAGCGCTGCATAGGGAATTCCGTCACGCACGTCCACGACAATACCGCCCGCGCTGGTTTCTGCGGAAATCGGCAGGTGAGAGCGGCCCGCGCGCATGGAAGCAGACCGACGCGGGGGTCTCGGAACCCCGGATCGGCGGTCAACTGAACGTGCAGGCATGACTCCACTTTAGCCGGTGGGCGGCCCCCGGTAGTCGGCTAGGGCGCTTTCCTGGCATGCTTAGAGGCGATGAGTACCCAGTCAGCTTCCCCGATCAACGGCCCCGTGACCCCGCAAAACGCCGGAACGACGGACATTCCTACCCTCATGGCCAACGCCACGAAGACATTCGCGGCACTCCCGCCCGCAATTATGGAACTCGGCACGATTTTTGACCAGGCCGGGGAGGAACTCGCGCTCGTTGGTGGACCGGTGCGCGATGCTTTCCTGGGTGTGACTCCGCACGACTTTGACATGACGACCTCCGCGCGTCCCGAGCGCACCGAGGAACTGCTGGCCCAGTGGGGCAACGCGACGTGGGACATCGGCAAGGAGTTCGGCACGATCGGCGGGCGCCGCGGCGACGTGGTCGTTGAAGTGACGACGTATCGCACCGACGAGTACGAGATCGGGTCGCGCAAGCCTGAGGTGACCTTCGGCGACACGCTCGAAGGCGATCTGACGCGCCGCGACTTTACGGTCAACGCGATGGCGATGCGCCTGCCGCAGATGGCCCTGGTCGACCCCTGCGGCGGCCTGGCGGACCTCGCGGACGGCAACCTGCGTACCCCCGTGTCCGCCGAGCAGTCCTTCGACGACGACCCGCTGCGCATCATGCGCGCCGCGCGCTTTAGCGCCCAGCTCGGCCTCGACGTGGACCTGGACGTCATGAACGCCATGGAAACCATGGCCTCGCGCCTGGAGATCGTGTCCGCTGAGCGCATCCGCGCCGAACTCGAGCGCCTCATCATCTCGCCCTACCCGCGCCGCGGCATCGAGCTGATGGTGCACACGGGCGTCGCCGATATCGTCCTGCCCGAGGTCGCCGCACTGGTCTCCACGGTTGACGAGCACAAGCGCCACAAGGACGTCTACGAGCACACCCTCACCGTCGTCGAGCAGGCCATGGACCTGGAGACCGGACCGGACGGCCCCGTGCCCGCCCCCGATTTCGTCCTGCGCTTCGCGGCACTCATGCACGACGTCGGCAAGCCGGCGACCCGCCGCTTCGAGAAGAACGGCACCGTGTCCTTCCACCACCACGAGATCGTGGGCGCGAAGATGACGCGCAAGCGCATGAAGGCCCTGCACTTCGACAAGGCGACAATCGAGGCCGTGTCCACGCTGGTCGCGCTACACCTGCGTTTCCACGGCTACGGCGAGGCCGCATGGTCCGACTCCGCAGTGCGCCGCTACGTGGCCGACGCGGGCGACCTCCTCGAACGCCTCCACCGCCTCACGCGCGCCGACTGCACGACCCGCAACCGTCGCAAGGCCAACTTCCTGTCGGCGGCCTACGACGACCTCGAGGCCCGTATCGCCGCCCTGCGCGAACAGGAGGAACTCGACGCGATCCGCCCCGACCTCGACGGTGACCAGATCATGGACATCCTGGGGCTTCGCCCCTCGCGCGCCGTCAAGATCGCCCGCGACTACCTGCTGGAGCTGCGCATGGAGCGCGGACCGCTGGGCGAGGAGGCAGCCCGCGAGGCACTCCTAGCGTGGTGGGCCTCCGACGACGTGCGCGCCCTGGCCGAGGAATACCAGGCGCAGCAAGCCCACTGGGAAGCAAAGGTCGCCGAAAAGAAGGCCCGCAAGGCCGCCGCGAAGGCCGCCCGACAGGCCCAGGACTAGACCCCGCAGACCCCGCGCACAGCCCCGCCGAGACGTAAGCGCGCCGGTGGCGCGGCGGTGAGCGGCCTCGTCAGTGGAGCGGGCGCGACCATCCTCACGCCCGCGCGCGGTGCACCCCCACCTGCCACGGACGTACTCTGGTGACAACTGACCTATACGTTAGGAGAGTCACCGCATGAGCACGTTTACCCCCGAGAAGGCCTCCGCCGACATCGGCGTGTACGGCCTGGGAGTCATGGGCGCGAACCTCGCCCGCAACCTGGCTCGCAACGGCTACGCGACCGCCATCTTTAACCGCACGCCCGCGCGCACCGACAAGCTCATGGCCGAGCACGGGGACGAGGCCACCTTCGTGCCCGCCTCCACGCTCGAGGACTTCGTCGCATCGCTTCGCACCCCGCGCGTCGCCATCATGATGGTCCAGGCCGGCCCCTCGACCGACGCCGTCATGGGCCAGCTCGCCGACCTCATGGACGAGGGCGACATCATCGTCGACTGCGGTAACTCCCTGTTCACCGACACGATCCGCCGCGAGAAATGGGCCGCCGAGCGCGGCCTGCACTTCGTGGGCGCGGGCGTCTCAGGCGGCGAGGAGGGTGCCCTGTGGGGTCCCTCCATCATGCCCGGCGGCACCCCGGCCTCGTACGACCGCCTCGGCCCCATGTTCGAGGCCATCGCCGGCACCTACGACGGCGTGCCCTGCTGCACGTACATCGGCGCGAACGGCGCCGGCCACTTCGTGAAGATGGTGCACAACGGCATCGAGTACGCGGACATGCAGGTCATCGCCGAGGCCTACACCCTCCTGCGCGAGGGCCTGGGCGCGACGCCGGCCGAGATCGCCGACATTTTCGCCGCCTGGAACGAGGGCGAGCTCAACTCCTACCTCATGGAGATCACCGTCGAGGTCCTGCGCCAGGTGGACGCCGAAACCGGTCGTCCGCTCGTCGATCTCATCGTGGACGCCGCCTCCCAGAAGGGCACCGGTAAGTGGACGGTGCAGACCGCCCTCGACCTGGCCGTGCCCGTCACCGCTATCGGCGAGGCGACCTTCGCGCGCGGCGCATCCTCCGAGCCGGCCCAGCGCGCAGCCGGGCAGACGCTCGCGGGCAACGCCTCCGCGCTCATCATCGAATCGGACGAGGCCCGGGCTGCGTTCATCGAGGACGTGCGCCAGGCGCTCTTCGCCTCCAAGATCGTCGCCTACTCGCAGGGCTTCGACGAGATCGAGGCCGGGGCTTCCGAGTACGAGTGGGGCATCGACAAGGGTGCCCTGGCTCGCATCTGGCGCGCGGGCTGCATCATCCGCGCCGCCTTCCTCGACGACATCACCCGCGCCTACGAGGCCGACCCGGATCTGCCGCTGCTGCTGGCCGCAGAGCCGTTTGCGACCCGCTTCCAGGAGTGCACGCCCGCGCTGCGCCGCGTCGTGTCCCAGGCGGCCCTCGCCGGCGTTCCGATCCCCGTGTTCGCCTCGTCCCTGGCCTACTTCGACCAGATCCGCGCGACGCGCCTGCCTGCCGCCCTCATCCAGGGCCAGCGCGACTTCTTCGGCTCCCATACCTACCGCCGGGTAGACAAGGAGGGTGTGTTCCACACCCTGTGGGCGCTCGATGGTCGTCCCGAGGAACAGTGGTCCTGATCAGGGGGCACTGACGGAAAAACATCCGGGGGTGGGTACGCTATCACGCGCACCCACCCCCAACGTGTTTGTGCCCATTCCGTGGTGAACTTTCAGGAAACACGGTTAACCTAGAGGTACAACAATCCGCTGAAAGGGCGAACACGTGGCGACTAGCAACGGAAAGAACAACGGGAACGGCAACGTCGAACCGGGCAGCCAGAGCGCGTCCGGGCAGGAACACCTGCCCCCGCGTCGCCCGTCGCACTCTGCGCATGCCTCCGGCTCATCGACGAAGGCCGCCACGGCCTCGTCGAGTGACAAGAAGGGTCCCAAGAAGAAGCGTTTCCGCTGGGCCAAGCGCATCGGCTTTGGAATCCTGACCGTCTTCCTGGGATTTTTTATCATCGGCATGGCCGTGTTTCTGTACCTGTACAACACGCTCAGCGTGCCCGCGCCGGCTGACCTGGCGCTCGCGCAGAAGACGACCGTCTACTACGCGGACGGCACGACCGAGATGGGTAGCCTCGGCGAGATCAATAGGCAGATCATCGACACGACCAAGCTTCCCGACTACGTGTCCAAGGCGATCGTCGCCTCCGAGGACCGCACGTTCTACACGAACTCCGGCGTTGACGTCAAGGGTATCCTCCGCGCGCTCGTCAACAATCTGCGCGGCGGAGCACGGCAGGGTGCATCGACCCTCACTCAGCAGTACGTTGAGCGATACTTCGTCGGTAAGACCACGGATACCTACGGTGGCAAGCTCAAGGAATCCGTGCTCGCGCTCAAGATCAACCGTGAAAAGTCCAAGGACGAGGTCATCGGTGCCTACATGAACACGATCTACTTCGGTCGTGGTGCCTACGGCATCGACGCTGCTGCGCAGGCCTACTTCGGCCATGGTGCAACCGACCTGACCCTGTCCGAGGCCGCGCTGATCGCTGCGGTTATTCCCGCACCCTCCGCGTGGGACCCCGCCATCAGCCCCGGGAAGGCGAAGGAGCGCTGGGAGCGCGACCTGAATCTCATGGTGGAGGACGGCTGGATCACGCAGGCCCAGAGGGATGCGGCGGTGTTCCCCGAGACGATTGACCCCGACACGCTCAACAGCGAGTCCATGTCCGGCACCAATGGCTACCTGATGGCACAGGTTAAGTCCGAGCTGCTGGCCTCCGGCCAGTTCGATGAGGACAAGATCAGCCAGGGCGGCCTGCGCATCACCTCTACGATCGTCAAGGACTACCAGGATGAGGCCGTCGAGGCCGCCGAGTCCATGAACAAGATCCGTGGCTGGGATCCCAAGTATCAGCACGTCGCACTGTCCTCCATGGACCCGGCCACTGGTGAGATCTTCGCTGAGTACGCGGGTCCGGATTTCGACGAGCGTCAGCAGAATGCGGTCACGCAGGACATCGCGATGGCGGGCTCGTCTTTCAAGCCCTTCGCCCTGCTGGCCAATGCGCGCCTGGGAGGCTCGGTGTATGACATCTATTCGGGTAAGTCGCCGCAGTACTTCGAAGGCCTGGATACGGCCGTCGCGAACGATGGTGGCTATTCCTTCGACAACGTGACGCTGGTGCGTGCAACCGAGTATTCGATGAATACGGCCTACGTGGCCCTTAACGACGACGTGGGGCCTAAGAACACCCTCCAGGCCGCGGTCGACGCGGGTATTCCCGAGGATACGTTTGGCCTGACCGATGAACTTCTGAACGTCCTGGGTTCGGCGTCCCCGCACAACATCGACTTGGCGACCGCTTACTCGACGATCGCGAACGGTGGCGAGCGCGTCAGCGCACACATCGTCAAGAAGGTCGAGGATTCCCGCAACAAGCTGCTCTTCAGCGGCGACGTGGATCCAGTCCGCGTGTTCGATGTCGAAGAGGTGTCGTCCATCATGCCGGCCCTCGAGGCCGTCACGAAGGGCGACGGTACCGCGAACAATGTCGACCAGGCGATTGATCGCCTGGTGACGGCGGGCAAGACCGGTACGTCTTCCGACCAGTTGTCGGCGCAGTTCATTGGTTTCGTGCCCGGCATGGTCACGGCCGTGTCCATGTACCAGTCGGATGAACTCGGTAACTCGGTGCCCCTGGACGACGTTGGTGGTCTCGACCAGTTCCATGGCGGCGACTGGCCGGTGGACGTGTGGATCAAGTACATGAAGCCTGTGACGAAGAATCTGCCGGGCAGCGACTTCACCTGGAAGGTCGATTCGAACCGTCCGGGTCAGAACTACTCGCCCATCCCGCTCCCCACCAGCACGATCGACACCCCGCAGTCTTCGAACGAGCCTGAGAACAATCCGATTCAGTCGGGAGTTCCCTCCGATGAGCCGACCAGGGATTCCAACAACGGGAACGGCAACGG
>FLSE01005020.1_pt1 | contig 13520 bp, 11 predicted proteins | sample 1550461 | NCBI WGS metagenome assembly FLSE01 (sample SAMEA4031758, study PRJEB14383) | metagenome | biome: human; feature: oral; material: saliva | place: Philippines | collected 2014 | reverse complement strand
AGGATGTCACTACTCATTTGATGAACCACCTCTCGCTTCATCTGACACTTCGCACTTGTAGCTCTGATACTATCCTCAGAGCGATAAAGGAGTTGACGCAAGAAAACATTTCATACACATCAGATATGGGCAAGACCTACGATTTCAATACGGCTGACACTCTCAATACTTTATTGCTCAATTGTATATTTGCATCTGGCCAACTGAAAGGGAGTGAGATGTATGATGTTGATTTCGACCATCAGATCATAGAGATAGAGAAGTATGATGCAAAGCCTACATACAAGAAGTTCTTTGTTTATCGCCCTGGCGTGTCGGTTATTGGCGATTTGATAGTCGGTATAGAGAATAGCAATGGTAACACAAATGTTCGTTTCCATCAGAAGAACACGCAGAAGAGGTTCTTTGAGAGATTTGAACAGAATGGGCTCATTATCAATCGCTTCAGAACTGATTGTGGAGCATGCTCCAAGGAAATCGTGGAGGAAATAGAAAAACACAGCAAGTCCTTCTATATCCGTGCTAACCGCTGCAGTTCGATCTACAATGACACCTTTGCTCTCAAAGGCTGGAAAACAGAGGAAATCAATGGCATTGAGTTTGAATTGAACTCTATCCTTGTTGAGAAGTGGAAGGGTAAAGCATACCGACTTGTGATTCAAAGACAGAAACGGATGGATGGTATGCAGGATTTTTGGGAATAATACTGCGTATTGCCTCAAGTCACATTGTGGGGTAAGGGGATATTGTAGGCAGAAGTGGGTGTTTCAAATTCAAATTATCTGCAAATTCAGTAATGAGAGGATGTGTAAATGCAATAAGGATGTTGAAAGGCTTAGTTGCGGATTTGAGGTACTATAAATTTGATAATAGGTTTTGCTTTTATAGACATTGTGTTTACAACTCATAGTATCACCATATAATAAGGTATAAAGCTAAGATTTTTAGTAATAAGAATATCTGTTAAAACAAAAAGACAGACTCTACTAAATCAGAGAGCCTGTCTTTACCTATATCGGAAAATCGTGTAATTCTATTAGAATGGTAAGTCGTCTGTAGAATTCTCCTCTGACTGTGTAGGAGGGAATGGGGTAGCCTGTGGGGCAGCAGGAGCTGGCTGAGGAGTGACAGGAGCTGCAGCAACAGGCGCACCAGCCATAGCAGCTGTAGCGTCTACACGCTGAACGTTCCATGCACGAATATTGTTAAACCAACGACCGTTGTATTCATGTGCATCAATATCGAAGCTAACATTGAGTTCTTCACCTGCTTTAATAGCAAACTGTTCAATTCTGTCAGCGCCAAAAACATCGAAGACCATCTTTTTTGGATACTGGTCATGGGTTTCGATGACATACTGTTGTGACTTCCATGGTCCTCGAGCAGAAGTTCCTTCACGTGCAGGGAGGACAGCGATTACTTTTCCTTGTAAATCCATTTATCTACTTGTTTTGGTTATTTTAATACTTTATTCTGTTTGCGAAATTACTAAAATAGTTCTAAAAACCGAAACTTTTATACTTAATTTTTGTTTTTCACGGCGCTTTTTTGTATTTTTGTACGATGAAGAAGAAAGACGACTATGAAGAGAAGTCTGGTGTCTTAATTCGGATATACATAATATGAATATTAACTAAAATACATACTAATGAGATTTAACCTTTCAAGTACTGCATTGAGCAGCCGGTTGTTGACTCTCTCTCGAGTAATAAATAGTAAGAACTCTCTGCCTATTTTGGATTGTTTCTTGTTTGAAGTTCATGATGGACAGCTTACAATAACAGCGTCTGACAGTGAGAATGTCATGCGTGGAACATTGAATCTTGAGAATTGTGAGGGCGAAGGTGATTTCGCAGTGAACAATCATACGATTCTTGATGCTGTGAAAGAACTTCCAGAACAACCACTAACATTGGATGTTAATTTGGATGAGATGAAGATATATGTTACCTATCAGAATGGTTCATATAATTTCCCTATTCTTGGAGCAGATGAGTATCCGAAGGCTCAATCAGTGTCTGAGAATGCAACAACCATCACACTTCAAGCTGAGATGTTGTCTGATAGTCTGACACGTTCACTCTTTGCAACAGCGCAAGATGAGCTTCGCCCTGTTATGAATGGTGTTTACTTTGATTTGAAGGAAGATGCTTTGGCTGTTGTAGCCAGTGATGGTCACAGACTTGTAAGGAATAAGATTTTCTCTATTAAGAGTGATACTCCAGCTTCATTTGTCCTACCTAAAAAGCCTGCTTCATTATTGAAGAATGTGTTGGCAAAGGATGGTGGAGATGTTATTATTCGTTTTGATGAACGTTCAGCAGAGATATCTTTTGCCGAAGGTAATCTTTCTTGCCGTTTGATAGAAGGTAAGTACCCTAATTATAATAGCGTAATTCCTCAGGACAACCCTAACCAAGTCACGATTGATCGTAAGACTTTGATTGGTGCTTTGCGTCGTGTGTTGCCGTTTGCGAGCGATTCTTCTCAGCAAATTCGCTTCCATGTGTCAGCTGGTCTGATGGAGTTGAATGCTGAAGATATTGATTTCGCAACAAGTGCAAAGGAGAGTGTCACCTGCGGATATGGTGGTAATCCTATGAGCATAGGCTTTAAGGGTTCAAGTATGCTTGATATTTTGAATAATATTGAGAGTGATGATGTCATTATACAGTTGGCAGATCCCTCTCGTGCTGGTGTTATTGTACCAGACAAACAGCCAGAGAATGAGGACATTCTCATGCTGATTATGCCGATGCTATTAAGCGATTAAAAGAGTAATAAAATAAATCTTATTTGGGGGGATGGCTGTGTATCTCTATATAGCCATTCTCCTTTATGATTATATATAGGGTTATACACAAACGTATGAAGCTGAATTTGACAAAGCCATTGATAGTCTTTGATTTGGAGACAACTGGGCTTGACCTCGTAAACGACCGTATTATTCAAATCTCTTACATCAAGGTTTATCCTGATGGAAGGGAGGAAAGAGAGAATATCTTTATCAATCCCGGGAAGCCTATACCTACAGAAGTAACGTTGTTAACTGGTATTTCGGACGAGGATGTGGCTAATGCGCCTACCTTTAAGCAGAAGGCAAAGGAATTATCAGAGAAGTTTGCAGGATGTGATTTTGCTGGCTTTAATTCCAATCGATTTGATGTTCCGATGTTGGCAGAAGAATTCTTACGTGCGGGTGTTGATTTTGATTTTTCAAAGTGTCGCCTTATTGATGCACAGAATATCTATCACAAGATGGAACGTCGCAATCTTGTTGCAGCATATAAGTTCTATTGTGGTAGGAAAATGGAGGATGATTTCGAAGCGCATAGAGCAGATCAGGATACTGAGGCCACATGGCGTGTTCTGCAGGGTGAGCTTGATATGTATGCTCCTGGTAAGCAAGAAGAAGCAGAGCGTTCATTGAATAATGACATGGATGAGCTTGCAGAGTTCTCAAAAATGAATGATTTTGTAGACTTTGCTGGTCGTATGGTGTGGCGTGATATGACAGATAAGGATGGTAATCAGCTATTGGATGCTACAGGAAAACCACGCCGACATGAAGTGTTTAACTTTGGTAAATACAAAGGTTGGGATGTAGCTGAGGTATTACACAAAGATCCTGGTTATTATAGTTGGATGCTTGCAAGCGATTTCACCTATAACACAAAGCAGGTCTTGACGCGTATTCGACTAAGAGAGTTCAATAATAGATAAGGTGATGTTGACAGGGAAGAAAATAGTTTTAGGCATAACAGGTTCTATAGCGGCTTATAAGAGTTGTTTTATTATTCGTGAGCTGATAAAGAGTGGGGCAGAGGTACAGGTGGTTATCACCCCTGCTGGTAAAGAATTTATTACCCCTATCACATTGTCGGCCTTGACACATAAACCTGTCGTAAGTGAGTTTTTCTCACAGAAGGATGGTACGTGGAATTCTCATGTAGACCTTGGCCTATGGGCAGATGCTATGGTCATTGCACCTTGCACAGCTGCTACGTTAGGCAAAATGGCAAATGGAATAGCTGACAATATGCTTATTACTACCTATCTCTCTATGAAAGCACCTGTCTTTATTGCGCCAGCAATGGACTTAGATATGTATAAGCATCCTTCTACACAGAAGAATATAGAGACATTGCGTAGCTTTGGTAATTATATAATAGAGCCAGGTAGCGGTTTTCTTGCCAGTGGTCTGGAAGGGAAAGGGAGGATGGAAGAGCCAGAGAATATCGTCAAGGCATTAGACAAATTCTTCTCTGTTTCATCTGAGTCACAGTCTACTTTATATGACCTAATAGATAAAAAAATTCTTATAACAGCTGGTCCTACATACGAAAAGATTGACCCAGTACGTTTTATAGGTAATTATTCGTCTGGTAAGATGGGCTTCGCTTTAGCTGAGGAATGTGCCCGACGTGGTGCAAAAGTGGTGCTTGTAGCAGGACCAGTAAGCCTTACGTGTTCTGATGGCATCCAACGAGTAAATGTTGAAAGTTGCAAGGAAATGTTTGAGGCTGCTGTCGGAGTATTTCCTGATTGCGATGCTGCGATACTTTGTGCAGCTGTTGCTGACTTCCGACCTGAGGCGATTGCAGAAGAAAAGATTAAGCGTGTAGGTGACGACTTAGTCTTAAAGCTGAAGCCAACACAGGATATTGCTGCGACAATAGGGCGTATGAAGGAAAAGAGTCAACGCATTGTTGCATTCGCACTGGAGACGAATGAAGAAGAAAATAATGCTCAAAGAAAGTTGGAAAAGAAGAATGCTGATTTCATCGTATTAAATTCAACGAGGATTCCAGGGACGACTTTTCAGGCAGATGATAACCAAATAACGATTATCAACAAAGAAGGTAAGAAGCGTTATGCAAAGAAACCAAAGACAGAAGTGGCTCGTGATATTATTGATGAGCTTGTTGCTATTCTCTAATAGAGAATTATCAGCACAAGAGTTGAATGCGAAAGTGACCGTGAATCATAATCAGATTCAGGGTACGGATGCTTCTGTCTTTGAGAATTTACAACAGACTTTAGAACAGTTTATTAATACTCGTCAATGGACTCATTATCAGTTCCAAAGAAAGGAACGTATAAACTGTAACTTTAATATTACTGTTAGTAAGTATGACCCAGGTAATAACCTTTTTACTTGTACGGCTTTAATTCAGGCAAACCGCCCTGTTTATAATGCAGCCTACACTTCTACGCTCTATAACAATCAGGATGGTGATTTCAATTTCACCTTTGCTCAATTCGATCAGATTGAGTTTAATGAGGAGAATATAGATAATCAATTGACTGCTCTGATAGCCTATTATGCTTATCTTATCATAGGATTAGATTTAGACTCTTTCGCTCCTATGGGTGGTGAAGATATTCTTCAACGTTGTATGGTTCTGACGAATAATGCACAGAATCTTAACTTTACGGGTTGGAAAGCTTTTGATAATTCACGTAATCGGTTTGCTATCATCAATGACTATCTTGATGGTGCAATGAAACCATTTCGCCAGTTACAATATGACTATTACAGAACAGGATTGGACGAGATGGCTAACAATGCTGAACGTGGACGTACAAACATAACTATTGCATTGGAAAATGACTTAAAGAAAGCACATGACAATCGCCCGATAAGTATGTTACCACAGATATGGACAGACTATAAAAAGGACGAATTGGCTAATATATACAAAGGGAAAGGTACACAGAAAGAAAAGGAGTCGGTTTATGATATCCTCTTTGGTATCAATGCCAGTCAGAACATTACATGGGACAAAATAAAACAGTAGTAATTCTATTGTAGTATGAAATAGTCCTATATTCTAACTTCACTTAGTATTATTGATAAATATATGCTGAAACATCTATATATAAAAAACTATACGTTGATAGACCAGTTGGATATAGCCTTTCATTCTGGTTTCTCGGTTATTACTGGTGAAACAGGTGCAGGAAAGAGTATTATCCTTGGTGCTATCGGATTATTGTTAGGTAATCGAGCTGATAGCAAACAAATTAAACAAGGAGAGAAGAAATGTACTATTGAAGCACATTTTGACCTTTCTAACTATGGTTTTGATTCTTTCTTTGCAGAACATGATATTGATTTCGAACCAGAAGATACAATTGTTCGTCGTGAACTAACGGCTACGGGCAAGTCTCGTGCTTTTATTAATGATACGCCAGTGTCGTTGCAGATGATGCGTGCATTGGGTGAGCAGCTAATAGATGTTCATTCACAGCATCAAAACTTATTGTTACAGAAGGATGATTTTCAACTGAATGTTATAGACATCATTGCTCAAGACAGTAAGGAACTGGCTGCTTATCGTTCAGCATTTCAGCAATATAAAGAGGCTGAACGACATCTGTCAAGTGTGAAAGAACAGATCTCAAAGGCACAGGAAAACGAAGAGTTTATGCGTTTTCAGTTTAGTGAATTGGATAACGCAGGGTTGGTAGAAGGCAGGCAAGAAGAGTTGGAGCAGGAGAGTGAGACTCTCTCACATTCTGAAGATATCAAAACAGCTTTCTATGAAGCTGATAATCTGCTGAATGATGATGATAGTGGAGTTATTAGTAAGCTTGGAAAGAGTCTGGATAGTCTTGGTGATATAGAGAAGGTGTATCCTAAAGCACAAGAACTGGTACAACGACTGTCATCAGTACATATAGAGTTGAAGGATATTGCAGGTGAGGTTAGTAGTGAAGTTGAGAATATCGACTTTGACCCTTCACGCTTAGATAGTATCAATCAGCAGCTTGACTTACTGAATACACTTGAACAAAAGTTCCATGTTTCTACGGAGAAAGAGCTCATCGAGATTCGTGATAATATTGCAGAACAGCTTAAGAATATCGATAATAGCGACGAAGAACTGGATTTACTTGAACAAGATGTTAAAGCAAAACTTGTAGCTTGTGAAAAGCAAGCAGAGAAGTTAACAGGGCTAAGACATAAGGCTATAAAGATTGTTGAAGAACAGATGAAGAGCCGTCTTATACCACTTGGTATTCCTAATGTTAGGTTTAAGGTTGATTTGTCGCCTAAGGCTCTATCATTAGATGGCGCAGACAAGGTTCAATTCCTTTTCTCTGCCAATACAAGTACAGCTATGGAACCAGTAGCACAGGTAGCTTCCGGTGGTGAGATTGCTCGTGTGATGTTGTCGTTAAAGGCAATGGTAAGTGGAGCAGTGAAGTTACCAACAATTATTTTTGATGAGATTGATACTGGTGTTAGTGGTAAGATTGCACAGAAGATGGCGCTCATCATGCAAGAAATGGGCGATAATAATCGTCAGGTTATTTCTATCACTCATCTTCCACAGATTGCTGCTTTGGGTAGCTCACATTATAAGGTTGAGAAAGAAGAAACAGCAGAAGGTACTCGTAGTCACATGCGTGAGTTGACACAAGAGCAGCGTGTGACAGAGATAGCACAGATGCTTTCGGGAGCTGATATCTCTGATGCAGCTTTACAGAATGCTCGTGAACTGTTAGAATTAAGCAAGAAGAAAAAATAACACCTTACTAAAAACATACAATGAAAGAAAGAATGAACATGAAACTAAGAACTTTAATTTTGGCCATTTCACTTGTGTTTGGTGTGTCTACAAGCCTTTTCGCACAGCCTGCCGCTGTGAAGAAAGCTGCAGATGCAGCCTTTACATTGACAACTTTTAAGGCAGATGGCAGTATTTTGGCAACTTCTAATGGTGTTTGCATAAGTACTGATGGGATTGCTGTCAGTCCATGGAAGCCTTTTATAGGTGCTGATAAAGCTGTTATTGTAGATTCGAAGGGACAGAAGCATGACGTGGAATGTCTGCTTGGTGCGAATGAAATCTATGATATAGCAAAGTTTCAAGTGAGTGGTAAGACTGCTGCTGCACCTTTAGCAACAACTGTTTCTGCAGGTGACGAGGTTTGGCTTACTCCTATACTTAAAAGTGGAAATGCTGAGAAAGCCAATGTGACAAGTGTTGAAAAGTTCATGGATAAGTATAACTATGCTATTTTAAGCTCATCTGCAACAGATAAGATGAATGGTGTTCCGGTCTTTGATAAAAAGGGACAGGTTATAGGTTTGTACAATAAATCTGGTGACTCCCAGAGTTCCACGGATGCTAACTATGCGAAGGACTTTGTTCTTAAGGGTCTTTCACAGAATGATGTAACGCTTCGACAGAGTGATATACGAATCGGTTTACCTAACACGTTGGAAGAGGCTGTTGTTGCTTTGATGCTTTCTTCAGAGAAGCCTGCTAATATACATGAGGCTATTGTCAACGAATTTATTACTAAGTTCCCACAGTCAAATGATGGATATTATGCGTTAGCGAACATACAGATTGCTAAAGGTGAGGTCGCAAATGCTGATAAAACAATGCAGACTGCTATCGGAAAGGTTACTGCAAAGGATGAAGCTCACTATAATTATGCTCGTCTTATTTATCGTAATGCGTTTATCCCTGAGTTTGAGGAAAAAGCTAAAGCTATTGGGTGGACACTTGATAAGGCTTTGGATGAAGTCCAAAAGGCTCAATCTGCAAAAGCCAATGATGCTTATCGCCATTTGCAAGCACAAATTACTTATGCAAAGGGTGATTATGCAAAGGCTTATACAGACTTTGAGGCACTAACTAAGACGAAATTTAATAATCCAGAGTTGTATTTGGAAATGGCACAGAGCCGCCAACATCTGGGAGGTACTGATCAGGAGATTCTCGACTTACTCAATAAGAGTATCGAACTTTGTGATACACCATACGTATCTACTTCTGCACCATATTTCTATACACGTGGACAACAGCTGGAGAAGATGGGGGAGTATCGAAAGGCTGTACAAGATTATTATACGTATGAATATTTTAATCAAGGACGTCTTGGCGCAGCATTCTATTATATGCGTGAACAGTGTGAGGTGAAGGGACGTATGTGGCAGCAGGCACTACAAGACATTCTTGTTGCATCACGACTTGACCCTAAAGAAGCATTATACCCAACGGAGGCAGGAAGCCTTTTGTTACGTTTAAATAAGCTTGATGCTGCTATGAGTGCTGCTCAACAAGCAATCCAACTTGATGACGCTCAGCCTGATGCATACCTTATCTTGGGTATAGCACAATGCGAAAGTAAACAGAAAGAGTCTGGAATAAAGAATATTCAAAAAGCAAAGGAACTTGGTAATACACAAGCCGATACGTTTTTACAGAAATATAAATAATTTGACAAGATAGTTTAATAGGTATGAAATTTGAAGGAATGGAATTTGGCAGAACCGAATTTATTCCGTACCTTTGCACTCGCATGATGGTTCCGTAGCTCAGTTGGATTAGAGCAACAGCCTTCTAAGCTGTGGGTCTTGGGTTCGAACCCCAACGGAATCACAAACCATGTAAAAAGAGGATTTTGGAAACAAAATCCTCTTTTGCATTTAGAATGAGCCACTTGTGGCCTAATTAGCACATTTAGAGGAGTTTATGCTTAATGTTAAACCCTGTGGCTAATGGGAAGTAATGGGAGCAAAAAGGAGCTCTCGGGAATAAAATGTGTTACCAATTTGTGTTACCAGAATACAGAATGTGTTACCACTTTCCACAATCTTCTCCATCCACACTAAAATGTTGTTAATATGGCAAAACAGGAAGTTGTGGTCATCTATGATCGGAAAAAGGTTGCTGCAAAACGTGGCAAAGGGAAAGTCGAAGTACGAGTCTATATCAGCAGGACTGAGAGGAAATATATTTCTCTTGGTGATGTAGCCCCTGATGAACTGGAAAATTTTGTAAGTTCTTCCAAGGTACTTGCTATCAAGAAAAGATGTGAGCAGATACTGGCTGCAATGAGTGTTCTTGACGATAAGCTATCCGTTGAGAAGTTTGACTCCTATTATTACGAGACAGGAGACAACCCATTTGCTAAGAGTAAAAACTCTGTAAATTTCTTGCAGTACATGGAGCAGTCCATAAAGCAGGAAAACATACGTGAAGGTACTCGTAAACATAAAATTTGCACTCTAGAAGCTATCAGACGATTTGGTCAGATAAAAACCACGAAAGACTTAACGCGAGAAAACCTGGTAGCCTTTGATCAATGGCTTAGGGATGGCACACGTTCTGATGTGGCAATCAACAACTATCACAAGAACATTCGTATTTATACAAAAAGACTTGCTACAGAAAATGTCATAAATATTGACCCTTATGACTTGGTTAAGTTCAAGCGGGGCAAGTGTAAGGAGCGTGAGCCGCTTTCTGAAGCTGAATTAAAAAAACTCCGGACAATAAAACTGGAGGGGAAACTGGATAAGGTCAGAGATTTGTTTGTGTTCGCCGCCTATACTGGTTTGGCATATTGTGATGTTCAATCATTTAGCTTTGATACGATGACGGAACTGCAGGGAACATTGTATTATATTGATGGAAGCAGATTAAAGACTGGCTCTAAATTCTTCACTCCCATTCTCAAACCGGCAATGGAGGTGCTCAAAAAGTATGATTTCAAGTTGCCGAGAATATCCAATCAAAAGGCAAACGACTACCTGCATCTCATCCAGGCAGCCATGAAACTCAACAAGAACCTGACCTTCCACATTGCCCGGCACTCGTTTGCGACGCTGGCTCTTGCCCACGACGTGCCCATAGAGAACGTCGCACGAATGTTGGGGCATCAGAACATCCGGACCACGCAGATTTATGCGAAGGTGCTGAAATCGACCATCGAACGACATGCGGTAAACCTCCAGAAGGCAATCAGATGAATGATGAATAAATCTCACACCCACATAGAGCCATACCTCCCCTTCGAGGCATGGCTTTATGTTTTGCGTTCTATCAGATAATTCATCAGGTAAGCGATGCCGCCAAAGAGCAGCCACAAGACATACAGAAAGCCCTGAATCACCCAACCTATCAGCTGGAAGATAGCCCTGAACAGGATATATACGAAGAAAAATACTTGCATCTTAAAACATTATTAGCCATACCAAAGATATGAAAAATAACTGAGAAAAGCAAATAATTCGGCATCTAAAGTGTTGGTTTTCAGCAAGTATTTCGCGATTTAACATTCTCGCAATATCACTACTTCACGACTTCACTTCCTCGATATTTTGTGAAGAAACGGTCTCATGTCGTCGGTTTATCCCTACATCGCTAAATCGGGATTTCATTATCACGATTTCACGAAAACACTTTTATTGAAAAAGAAGCCGAGGAACACAGTGGTTCGTCATATCTTGCTAACTTTAAATCAGACAAGCAAATGGCGGGACTACATTTCCCTTACCGGAGTTTGGGTAGCAAGTTGTACTTTTGTGCGGACAAAAGTAACTTGCCAACTCTGTCAAGTTGGGGATTATTCTTCGCAGCTCAGAATATAAACGGGAGAATATGGAACGGAAAACGAAAAGGCTTTGGATAAGGATTTCAGCGCAGGATGCCGAGTTGATCAAGCAGAAGGCTGCTAACTACAAGACGGTCAGCAGTATGATTTGGGATGCCATCAAGCAATTTGACGACACGGGAACAAAGCGGAAGATAGCCGCGCTCAATGAGATGACAGCCTTCTATAAGAAGTATCAGCAGGACTTGGCATGGATGGGCAGCAACTTCAACCAGGTGGTCAAGCGTGCCAACGAACTGGCGATAACCAATGAGCTGACAGTGCCTTTCTTCGAGAACGTGTTGTACCCCAGAATCGAAGAGCTGCAAAAGCTCTTGACAGCGATAAAACTGGAACAGCATCAGATAGTCAAACGATTAACACGATAAAGCGAAAAACCGTAATCGGTAAATACCGATTTACCGTTTCCATATTCTCGCGATAACGTAAAATCACAATAAACGACATGATAGCAACCATACTACCCTCCAGCACAACATTCCATGCCGTCGAGTACAACGAGCGAAAGGTAGCCAAAGGCCAGGCCGTGCTCCTTGAAATGAAGAATTTCGGATATGTTGGCACGGTTGATGGCTACACTCCCGAGCAGCTGCAACAGTATCTGATGGACTATTCGGCAAGAAACGAGCATATCCGCAAGGCGCAGTTCCATGTTGCCATTTCCTGCCGGGGACATGAATACTCCCAGGAGCAGCTTCTGGATATTGCCCATCAGTATCTCCATGAAATGGGCTATGATGATGTAGGGCAGCCGCTTCTCATCTATGCACATCATGACACCGACAATAATCATCTACACATCATCACCAGTCGGGTGAATCCCAACGGGCAGAAGATAGATCACAACCATGAGCGCATCCGCTCGCAGGGAGCCATCAACAAAATTGTTGGCGAAGATGAGGAATTGCGGGCCAGCCTGTTCTTGAAGGAAGCCCTTGGTTACAAGTTCAATTCGTTTACTCAGTTCAAAGCTATCATGGAGGCATGCGGCTATGAATGTTTTGAGCGTGAGGGTAATCTCGAAATAGCACGTGGCGGTCGAGTACGCACCAAGATAGCCATGAATGACTTAGCTGCAAAGCTTTCTGTTATTGATGAAAAGGAATCCTACAAACGCCGTAGGCAGTTGGGGGCTATTATGAAAAAGTACCGTAACATGGTTTCCTGCCGTGGTGAGTTGGCGGACATCATGCAAAAGAAATTTGGTTTCTCGCTCATCTTCTTCGGTTCAAAGGACAAGCCATACGGTTACATGATAGTGGATCATCACAAACAGGCGGTGTATAAAGGTGGCAGCATGCTCTCCATCAAACAGCTGCAACATTTCATGAGCGAAGAAGAACGAGTCAATAAGGTGGAACTCTATGTGGATGCCATGCTGGAGGATAATCCACGGATGATTGCCTACGAACTCAACAGAATGTTATGGCGACAGTATGGTACCCGCATTACCAAAGGTCGCTTCAAACTGCTTGGTGGCAGGGAGGTTGCCCTAAGCGATAACGTGCAAAAGGTGTTGAAGTTCAACTTCATGCTGCGCCGTGTCCAGGCATTTTGTCCTACCAACGAGACGGAACGCGATATTCTGTGCCACATTTGGAAGATTGAGAATCCCCACCTTATTTATATAGAGCCACACAGTAAACCCAACAATGGCTTTGCCGTAGAAGTACTGAATAATCTGGCTGCATCAACTGAGAAACAAGACTTAGGAGTGGCATTAAAAGAAAATCACCTCGCCATTTTCAGACAAGGTGACGAATATTATTGTGTCGATTTCACGCACAAGTGTATCTTCAACTTAGCTTCAGAAGGCATCGACTTCAAAACGCTCCTTCCCGCTCTGCAAGAGCTCCACCCTGTGCCAGTCCAAAGTCCCCGTCATTCTAACGGTATTCTGGGTAACGCCCTATCACACCAGACATCAGCATCCGACCGTAATGCTGAATGGGAAGTGGGTGGCAATGGCAGCTATGAGGTGGATGATGAATGGAAGCTGAAGAGATAAATAAAATCTCTGAACAACTATTGCGGGATTCCCCTCCTACATCTTACCCCGTATGGAAATCTTATCCCACACAACCACAATAGCCTGTTCA
>FLSE01347819.1_pt1 | contig 13682 bp, 9 predicted proteins | sample 1550461 | NCBI WGS metagenome assembly FLSE01 (sample SAMEA4031758, study PRJEB14383) | metagenome | biome: human; feature: oral; material: saliva | place: Philippines | collected 2014 | reverse complement strand
ACATACGCAAAACTAGATACAAAATATGATAATTGGGATGGCTCTATTTAAGAGGCACATAATTATATATTACATACCATTTATAGTATCCATAATATCCGAATATAAGGAGTGTTGATTATGTCTAAAATCGCAAAATCTTTTGTTGAATTAATTGGTAAAACACCATTGTTGGCAGCTACTCGTTTTGGTGAAAGCGTAGGCGCTGATGCTAATATTTTAGCTAAACTTGAATACTTTAACCCAGGTGGTTCCGTAAAGGATCGTATCGCTGCTGCTATCATTCAAGCTGCTGTTGCATCTGGTGAATTACAACCAGGCGGTACTATCGTAGAAGCTACATCTGGTAATACAGGTATTGGTTTATCCGCTGTAGGCGCTGCGCTTGGTTATAAGGTTGTTATCGTAATGCCTGAAACAATGTCCATCGAACGTCGTAAATTGATGCTTGGCTATGGTGCACAACTTGTGTTAACTGATGGTTCACTTGGCATGAAAGGTGCTATTGCAAAGGCAAAAGAAATCGTAACAGCTACTGCAGGCGCTGTAGAAGCAGGCCAATTCGTAAACCAAGCTAATCCTGCAATTCACTATAAAACTACAGGCCCTGAAATCTGGGGTGACACAGATGGTGCTGTAGATATCTTCGTAGCTGGTGTTGGTACAGGTGGTACATTAACTGGTACAGGTCGTTTCTTGAAAGAACAAAATCCTGATGTTAAGGTTGTAGCTGTAGAACCTAAAGATTCTGCTGTATTATCTAACGGTAAACCAGGTCCTCATAAAATCCAAGGCTTAGGTGCAGGTTTTATTCCTGAAACATTGGATACTAAAATCTATGACGAAGTTATCCAAGTTGCTAACGAAGATGCTTTCAAAACAGCACAAGACTTTGGTCATACACAAGGTGTTTTGGTAGGTATTTCCTCCGGTGCTGCATTGTGGGCCGCTACAGAATTGGCAAAGCGTCCTGAAAACAAAGGCAAAAATATCGTAGTTATCCTTCCTGATACAGGTGAACGTTACTTGTCTACTGCATTATTCCCAGAAGATTAATAATATCTCGATATAATACTAGTCATAAAGGCGTCCTACTTGTTTAGGACGCCTTTGTTGTCGATATAAGATAAAATAACAAACAAGGCTGTAATAGCATCATGGATGGATGCTATTACAGCCTTGTTATATTATGGAATAAGTTTATAATCGAGATAGATTATCTACCGTTTTTTACAATAGAATCCATCCAGTTGAATAAATCTTGCAAATCGTAATCGCCAGCGTGATCCACACCAAATGGTGTAGCCATGTCTACACTATATCCAAGATTTTGTGCACGAGTGCCCACGATTAATGGGATAGCAACAGACGTATTGCTGTCTGCTGTACCGTAGCGAATACGATAGTATTTAGCATTTGTTGCACTAGGAGAACCAAGATAGTTCATAGGGTTCATCATAGTAACGATTTTAGCGTTTTCTACATATACATCATTATTAGGCGTTGTATCATGTAGTGCTGCTGTAATCGTGAAGTGATTAGTGTCGCTAGTACTTGTACCGAATAAACTATTTTCACCAGAATCGTTAGATCTAGAGTCAAATGCACCTGGTGCTTTAGAGCGACTAGTAAAGCTATTATAAGCGTCCCAATCAATATCTTTCACCATACCTGTATTCTTATCTAATACAAGGAAGGAATAGCGAGATAAATCAGTACCATTAGATTTAGCTTTATTAGCTGCATCGATAATGAAAGATTTTACATATTGCTTGAATGTGCCATTACCTTTCTTATCGAGTTTTAAAATGACGCCCGTTCTATCGCGTAATTGTAAGTTATTTACATAGTCAGGGAAATGGCTCTTAAGTAAATCTGAGTATGCTACATCATCATTTGTTAAGTTCACACGTTGTACACTACGTTGTATTGGTGCTGGTGCACCGCCTACATTCGCTTGAGGCAATTCACCTTGTCCCATAGTTACTTTATTAAATGATGTGATGCCGTTATAGCTCCATTCGTAAGCCATATCTGCAGCATCGAGATTTGTAATCGGTGCGTAAGCAGAGGATGCATACACATCGGTAGATGCAGTAGCAGCGCCGAGAGCCTGTAGATATGGTTGGTAATCAGATGTATTACCCGTTGCACCTTGTAATAAGGAAACGGCACCGCCTGCGCTAGTACCATTTGTAATAATACGTTTTGCATTACCTGGCATAGTCGCATCATTAGCGTGTAAATAAGCTGTAGCCGCTTGTAAGTCTACAATAACTGCTGGTGCTTTGCCGATGAAGTTACCATCGGATGCTTTATTTGTACGGCCTCGTGTAGCAGGGGACGCAACAACATAACCTCTAGATAATGCATAGAGAGCACTATTTGGTTTATTATTTTCTACCTTTGGTGCCATAGGTTGGCTTGGCATATAGCCACCAACATTATTTGGCATAAAGATTGGTGCTGTTTGTGTATTATAACCATTTACAGTGCCATTATTGAAATACTCTTCCGGTATGTAAATGTTCATGTACTGCTGATCAATATCGATAGGATTTGATACATATGGGATATATTCAAATGCGCGATATTTAATCTCTTTATTATCCACCGTACCCGTCATTGACTCGTAATTATTGATGTCAAAGGTGAGGGTAATCTTTGCAGATGTATCAGCTTGTAATGGTGGATCAATTGGTTGTGAAAGTATATTCTTTTCACCAGCTGCAGTAGAACCTTTTATAGATGCTTGGTTGCGTTCATTAACATAAGATTCAGGCAACTTAGGCTCTTGAGCTTGTTTTGCTTCCGCTTCTGCGCGAGCTTTTGCTTCGGCCTGAGCCTTAGCCTCCGCCTCAGCTTTAGCCTTTGCTTCTTGTTCTGCTGCAATACGCTCTTGTTCCGCTTTAATAGCCGCTTGGCGCTGAGCTTCAGCTTGGGCTTTTGCAGCAGCTTCTGCAGCTGCTTCTAAACGGGCTTTTTCTGCATCCGCCTCAGCCTGCTCTGCAGCGATACGTTCTTGTTCGGCTTTAATAGCGGCTTGCCGTTGAGCCTCGGCCTGTTGAGCCGCGATGCGTTCTTGTCCTGCCTTAATAGCGGCTTGCCGTTGAGCTTCAGCTTGCTGAGCCGCGATGCGTTCTTGTTCTGCTTTAATAGCGGCTTGGCGTTGAGCTTCGGCTTGCTGAGCAGCGATGCGTTCTTGTTCCGCTTTAATAGCGGCTTGACGTTGGGCTTCAGCTTGTTGAGCAGCGATGCGTTCCTGTTCCGCTCTAATAGCTGCTTGGCGTTGAGCTTCGGCTTGCTGAGCTGCGATGCGTTCTTGCTCCGCTCTAATAGCGGCTTGGCGTTGAGCCTCGGCCTGTTGAGCCGCGATGCGTTCTTGCTCCGCTCTAATAGCCGCTTGGCGTTGAATCTCGGCTTGTTGAGCAGCAATACGATCCTGTTCTGCTTTAATAGCAGCTTGACGTTGAGCCTCTTGTTGTTGAGCTAATAATGCCGCTTGACGCTGTGCTTCTGCTGCTCGTTCTGCAGCCATTTGGCGTACAGCTTGTGCTTGTTCACTGCTTTGCTGTTGCATTGCTTCTTGTTGTGCCGCTTGTTCTTCAGCTAATTTAGCTAGACGTTCACGTTCAGCACGTTGTAGATCACGAATGGTTAATGTCCGTTTTGCTACAACTGCTTTAGTCGTTGTCGTGTTGGCTACTGCCATTGGTGTAGTAGATTGTTCTTGTACAACAATAGGGGTGCGTTGCACTTGTGTCGTTTGTATTTGTTGCTTGCCATCAACTTCTTTTTGGATAGTAACAGGTTCGGTTTTGCGCTGTACATTAATTAAGCTATGCATCGCCAATGTTGGCTCCATAACTGTATTATTTTGCTTATTAACAACATATTGTGGTTGTGGAATAGCTCTGTATTGCTCAGTTAGAGCCTTCGCAGTATCTGGAACCGGTACCGGACGCACACGAGGAATCAATGGTGTCACCTTAGGAGCTGATTGCATTGTAGCACCTTGCTGTATAACTGGTTGTGTTTGTACAGCAGGTGCTGCTGCTGGTTGAGGAGTAATCACTATTGCTTGTGTAGTTGGTACCGTAGGCTGATTGTTCATTGGTCGTACAACTGGAGTACTTACATTGCTAGTAGCTTCAGTTGTTGATTCAGTGGTAGTCTTTGAACCTACTAAATCATTCATGTTGAGCGCAGGAGCCGCGTGAGCAACGCCACCCAATGCTGCTGCTGCAAAAAATGCGGCAGTAACCTTACGTTTCTTAGATGATTTCATGAATTATTCTCCGAACTAAATTTCAAATAATAATTTATAATTTTAAAAATTATTTATATTTATATAGTTTATCATAAATATGGTTAATTGTACAATTTTCATCAATATAGAGTATGTCTATAGAAATTATAGTTATCATAATCCATAAATTTAGAACTAAATATAAATTTGTATATGATATAGACTTCAGTAGATCCATATATCAATCAGTTTTGGCGGTATTTATCATTCGATTATAATGATATGAAATATTTTAAGTTATACATATTTTATGAAGAAAATCTTATTTTATGAATATATGATGGTTATATAACTACTCATACCGAATTATAAAAATTGCTGTTATTGGATAGAATGTATGACTATACCTAGCATTGTTGCTATAAAAATTTATGAGATAATTGTGAAGATGTGATATAAATCACTTTCAACTATATCGAAAATTTTATATACTTTGTTCATCGAAAAAATTAGTTTTTTCAATATAGATTGAGTTAGTAAATAGATGATTAGAGACCATGAGAGGAATAAATCATCTAAATGTTGAGGGAATAAATGAATAAAGTATTTAAAGTAATTTGGAATAAGTCTAAGAATGGTTATGTAGTTGTTTCTGAATTCGCAAAAAATAATAGTGGTAAGAAGAAAATTGTAGCAGCCGGTATTTTCGCTGCATTAGCAATGACAAATGCTAGTGTATCTATGGCCGCAAATGAGGTGCCAACTAGCCTTAATCCTACATCTGTAGGGTATGGGTCTAACGCGTCTATTAATGGTGCTTGGGCCGTTGGTTTAGGCAAGGATGTAAAGGTAAATACAAATAGTAGTGTGGGCATTGGTTATAATGCAAATGCAGCTACTGAGGAAAGCGTTGCTATAGGTAAAGATTCCTTAGCTCAAGGGAATACTACGATTGCTATTGGTACGAATGCAAAGGTTAAAAATAGTAAACAAGGTATTGCCATTGGGGCAGGCAGAAAAGATACGGAAGGTGCTATTGTCGAAGGTGATCAAAGTATAGCCATTGGTGGTAATACAAAAGCCATTGGGGGATGCGTCTGTAGTTATCGGTGGTGATGATACAGATAAAGCAAATGCCCAATCCGTTGTATATACAGATATCAATAGCGGTAGAGTTGCTACTTCAAATCTACAAGGTGCAGTTAAGCAATTAACAGGCTTTGACTTAGCCAATCCTCGTTGGCCTACGGCAACATCCGGTCATGCGGGCATTACACTAGGCATGAAAGGTCAATCCGGTAATGCGAGCATTGCTATTGGCACAGGCGCTAATGCGAAAGATCGTATTGATGGTTCATTAACGGGTGTCAATACGGGAAATGCTAATACAGATGTAACAAATACCGTTGCAATTGGTACAGGTGCTAGGGCTAATCGTGATAACTCCGTTGCTTTAGGTGGTGGCTCTACCACAGATAATGCGGGTACTAAACAAACTAGCTACACATTACCAAATGGTATTACTGCCTCTTGGGCTGGCGGTGATAAAACACTTCCTGGCGACGTAGTATCCTTTGGTTCTGCTGGCTATGAACGTCAATTAAAAAATGTGGCACCAGGTGAGGTAAGTGCTACCTCGACTGATGCCATCAATGGTTCTCAACTTAGTGCTATTGTTGATCAAATTGCATATAAATATGTGTCTGTTAAATCTAATGATGCTGGTAATATTGATAACACAGGTGCTAAGGCGAATAATTCTATTGCGATTGGTCCTAATGCATCTACCGTTGCGAGTGCTGAGAAATCCGTAGTTATTGGTGATGGTAGTCGGGCATTAACTGCTAATGGTGTTGCTATAGGTTCTAATTCCGTAGCCGATATTGTAGCTGGTGTGAAAGGTTACGATCCGGCAGATGGTCGTACAGATAATATTGGTGTTATGCATGGAGCAACACAAACATCTAAGATGGCTGCTGTTTCTGTAGGTGCTGCCAACCAAACTCGTCAAATCGTATACGTAGCGGCAGGTACGGCTGATACAGATGCGGTGAACGTAGCGCAGTTGAAGAGTGTAAATCTTGCTTTCACAGGCGATTCTGGCAGTAGTGATGTTAACTTAGCTGAAAGTAAACTCGCAGTTAATGGCGATAATACATATATTGCAACCTCTGCTAATGGCAAAAAGATTACCATTGCAGGTAAGAAACAAGATATTACCGTAGCAAATGGTACAGCTACGGCAACTGCAGGTATGGCTGACGCAGCTAATGTGGCCGATGCGATTAATACGGCTATTGATCAAAACAAATACAGTTGGAATCTTTCTGCCAATGGTGAAAGCACACCTGCCACTATTGAAAAAGGTAGTACTGTAGATTTCTCTGGTGATGACAATATTACTGTTGCTAGAAATAATAACAATATCTCTGTAGTATTGAAAAAAGATTTGTCCTCTTTGAATAGTGCATCCTTTACTAATACAGCAGGCAATTCTACTGTAACAATTGATGGCAACACAGGTATCAATGCAGGTAATTTGAAGGTTACTAATGTGGCTGATGGTGTTGCAGATAAAGATGCTGTTAACGTATCTCAGTTGAAACAATTAGCTGATAAGGTAGATACTAATAAGGATAATATTGCTACCAATACAGCTAATATTGCAAAAAATACAGAAGCAATTGGTCGCAAGATTTCCTTAGGTGGCAATACAGGTTTTACAGCAGAGAAATCCTTGAGTGCAGGCGATGTTACGTTCAATATTAAAGGTGAAAATGGGCTTACCACAGTAGCTAGCGGTAATGATGTAACCATTAGATTGGATGATTCTATTACCAATAGAATTAACAATGTAGCTAATACGGACTTAAGCAATCTAACTGACGCTGGTAAACAACAAGTAAAAGGTTTATCTGCATGGAATATAACTTCCCCTGGCGGTACTGTTGAAAGTGTACAAGGTGGTGACACTGTAAGATTCCAAGCGGGAGATAATCTTGTTCTTGATCAAGATAAGACGACTTTCACCTATTCCTTAAGTAAGGATGTGAAAGGCCTTAATAGTATCACTGTAGGCAGTGCTAATGGCCCTTTTACAAAGATTACTGATGCTGGTACAATGGTGCGAGATGCCGCTGGTAATACGACGCTTATTAGCGGCACTGGTATGACATTCATTCCTGCTGATCGCTCCGCTGATCCTGTTTCATTAACTGCTACAGGTTTAGACAATGGGGGTCATCAAATTCACGGTGTTGCGCCTGGCACAGCTGATTCTGATGCGGTAAACGTGGCTCAGTTGAAAGCAAGTCAACAGGATGTGCGCGATTCTATTAGTCGTATTGGCACGGAAACACAACGTGTTGGGGCTCATGCAGCAGCTATAGCCGCCTTGAAGCCAATTCAATATGACCCATTGGAACCAACGCAAATTATGGCTGGTATCGGTAATTATCGAGGTGAAACAGCGGGCGCACTAGGTATTGCCCATTACAAAACTGAAGATACAATGTTCAATGTAGGTGTAACACTTGGCTCTAATCATAATATGATCAACGCTGGTGTCACTCATAAATTTGGTGGTAGTCGTGAACGAAAGGATGCCATTCCTGAACGCTACAAAGCGGGCCCTATTAGTTCTATCTATGTAATGCAAGATGAAGTTACTCAATTGCGTTCTGAAAATGAACAACAAAAATCTAAACTTGATGCGCAACAACTTAAGATAGATCAACAACAATCTGAAATTAATGACTTAAAAGCGATGGTAAGCCAATTGCTTACTAAATTATCTTAATTGATAGAACTATGTTAATAGAGCCATTTTATATAGTAGAGTGTAACTGAATTAGAGAGACTGTTCGGTTTATAGTTAATGAATAACTAAAAAACTCCCTATGTCACTAACTGACATAGGGAGTTTTACTATATGGGTTATTTTTTGAGTTTTGGTTTTACGATTGCTAAGATAATGCAAGCTACAACGGAACCGATTGCAATGGATGCAAGGTAAAGAAGTGGATTACCGATTGTTGGCACTACGAAGATACCACCGTGAGGTGCACGTAATGTACATTCAAAGAACATGGATAATGCACCAGCTGTACCAGCACCGATGATGCAAGAAGGCAATACGCGGATAGGATCAGCTGCGGCAAATGGGATGGCACCTTCTGTGATGAAGGAAAGGCCCATGATGTAATTTGTAATACCAGATTTACGTTCTGCTTCTGTGAAGCGGCTAGGGAAGAATGTTGTACAAAGGGCAATCGCTAATGGAGGAACCATACCACCAGCCATAACAGCGGCCATGATACCGTATTCACCAGTTGCTAAGGCACCTGTACCGATAACATAGGCTGCTTTGTTTACAGGACCACCCATATCAACAGACATCATAGCACCGAATACAAGGCCTAATAATACGCGACTAGTAGTACCCATTGTTTGCAAGGAATTCATAAGCCATTCGTTCAAGGCGGATACTGGTGGATTGATGATAAATGTAATAGCAATACCGATGAACAATACGCCTAGTACAGGGTAGAAGAGTACTGGTTTTGTACCTTCTAATGCTTGAGGTAATCCAGATACGAGTTTCTTAACTAAAAGTACTAAGTAACCTGCTGCAAAGCCTGCAATCAAGGCGCCGAGGAAACCGGAGCCGCCTTGGTTTGCCAACAACCCACCAACGAAACCAGCTACAAGACCTGGACGGTCTGCAATACTCATAGCGATATAGCCAGCTAGAACTGGTAACATAAATCCGAAGGAAGCACCGCCGATTTTCATTAGGAATGCAGATAATGGTGTACCAGAACCAAAGTTTTTAGCATTAGCTGGATCAAATGTGTCAAAAAGGAATGCGAGAGCGATTAGGATACCGCCACCGATAACGAATGGCAACATGTGAGATACGCCATTCATCAAATGCTTGTAGATTTGACGACCTAAACTATCCGCCGCATCAATGGAAGAGGCAGCACTATCTTTGTCCGATTGGGACGCATGATATACCGGTGCTGTACCAGACATAGCTTCACGCAATAATTCCTCTGCTTTATTAATGCCGTTTGCCACCTTAGTTTGAATCATTGGCTTGCCATCAAAACGAGCCATTTCCACTTGGCGGTCAGAAGCGACGATGATGCATTTAGCATGCTCAATTTCTTCCGCTGTAAGTGCATCCTTAATGCCAGAGGCCCCATTTTTTTCTACCTTTAAAGAGATGCCCATTTCCTTAGCTTTACGTTCTAAAGATTCTGCAGCCATGTATGTATGCGCAATGCCAGTAGGGCAGCCTGTAACAGCTAATACTTCGTAATGTGGATTATCTACAGATACCTTAGGAACCACTTTTTCCATAGCCTCTGTAGCTTTTGCTTCGATAGCATCGGTAATGCTTGGTGCTTTTTCGTATTCCGTCTTGATATAGCCTTCTACAGATGGATCAAAATTGCCATCTTCTTTGGCCGTAATAAGCTCTAGGAAACGGTCAACAGTAGCAGCTTGGATGAGAGCATTTTTGAAGTCTGGATCGATTACCATAGTTGCTAATTTGCTCAATACCTCTACATGAGTATCAGCTGCGCCTTCTGGAGCTGCAATCATAAAGAATAGGCGAGATGGTTGTCCATCGAGAGCATCGAAATCAACACCATTAGGAACGACCATGGCAGCAAGACCAGCTTCTTTTACGCCTGCAGATTTAGCATGTGGTGTGGCGATACCATCACCAAGGCCAGTGGAACCGGATTCTTCACGAGCGAAAACAGCTTTTAAGTATTCTGCCTTGTCAGATAAGTTACCGCTTTTATCCATTAAGTCACCTAAGGTGTAAATGGCATTTGCTTTATCAGTTGGTGCTGCGTTCAGCAGGATTGATTGGGGCTTTAATAAATCAGTAATCTTCATGTGTGTACTCCTTACTGTACATATATAATGGATAATAAAATTAACAAATTGTGTTGAGCAAGGTGAGAACCTCATCCTTAGTGGCTAGGTTTTCTGAAAAGGCCGAAGCAGAGCCTGTAGCAATGCCCCAATAGAGGGCTTGTTGTAAATCTTGGGTGTTGAGGTATCCCGTCATGAAACCGGCTACCATAGAATCGCCAGCACCGACGGAGTTGATAAGGGTTCCTTTAGGTGCAGGACTTGTATAGACTGTACCATCAGCAGATACCAAGATAGCGCCATCACCAGCCATAGAGATGAGCACATGTTGTGCACCTTTGGCTTGTAATTCCTTAGCGGCAGCTACTAAATCATCCTTTGTAGACAATGTACGTCCGAAAATTTCGCTTAGTTCGTGATTGTTTGGTTTGATTAAAAATGGTTTGTATGGCAATACACGAGTTAATAAATCTTTAGTTGCGTCTACGACGATACGAATATGTTTATGGGCTAAGCGCTCCATAATGATTTCGTACATATCACTTGGTAGGCTAGACGGAATGCTGCCTGCTAAGATCAATGTATCTTGATCTGTTAATGCATCGAGTTGGGCATATAGGGCATGGAGTTCATCATCTGCGATGATAGGACCACGACCGTTGATTTCCGTTTCTTCATCGGATGCTTTTACCTTAACGTTGATGCGGGTCAAACCTTCTTTGAGGCGGATGAAACTTTCACGAACGCCAAATTCATTGAGTTGCCGCACGATTTCGTCACCTGTAAAACCAGCGATAAATCCAAGTGCCGTCGTATCCATACCTAGGTTATTGAGTACGATTGACACATTGATGCCCTTGCCGCCACCGAGCACATATTCTTGTTCGGTACGATTGATAGTGCCCGTGTTTAAGTGGTCTAAGCGAACGATATAATCCAATGCAGGATTGAAAGTAATCGTATAAATCATAAGTTTTCCTCTATGTTTCGTAAAAAATAGAATGTATTAATGGATATGTTGTTCCTTGCGTCGCAAGCGATACCAGTAGATGAGTGGTACTAAGTATAAGAAGAACGCAAAGGGTACGTAACCGGCAGGCGAGACATCCATCATAATGACCGGTACGAGTGCCGCAATATTCCAGGGCTGCAAGGCCACAATTAGGATGCCGCTATTTTCAAAGTCTAGCATAACATCTTCGTCATGAATGCGTTCCTTTGCATAGGTGGTACGCATAATCGAATGCGTCATGATTACTGCAATTGCTTGACTACAACCAAGAGCGCCTGTAATAAAAGCAATCAGTACATTCGACGCAAAGAGTTTGGCACGACCTGATACGTGTTGTAACAGGTTGCGAATATCATTCCAAAAACCAACGCCTTCAAGCATACCAGAAATGGCACAAGCCATGAATATAGATAGGGTTGGTACCCACATCGTTTGCAAGCCTCCACCGTGGATAATATCCGCTAGTGGATTATAATCAGGTAGATGAAAACCAACTAAGGTAAATTGCAATATATCCATTACGGTATAATTTTGATGGATAATTGCGAGAATGGCTGCCGCTAATGCACTGATACCAATTGGCCAACGTATAGAAAGCTTTGTTGGTAACAAACCAATAACGATAAGAACTGGTATCCATAATGTCCAATGGATATTGAAGACGAAATGAATCGTATCCGGTAGATAACTGTTAGTGTAGTCTAGTGGAAACCATAGGGATAAGAGTAGATACAATATACAGCTGATGATGAGCGCAGGGATGCTATCTTTCAACATGATTGGTATATTGCTATTAACTTTGGTGTGCGTTAGAGCCGCTACGAGAGAGGCGCTAGAGGATAGAGGTGAGTTTCTATCGCCTACATAGGCGCCTGCCATAATGGCACCTGCTACAATATCAATAGGTAGATTACCGGCTTTGGCAATTGTAATTAGTACAATACCGATGGTACCCACTGTTCCTAGCGATGTACCAAGTAACATACTCACACAGGATGTAATTAAAAATGCGCAGATTATGAAAAGATTTGGATTGATCAATTCAATGCCAGACGCAATAATCATGGGAATAATCCCTGATGCTTGCCACATGGCTATGAGCCAGCCGATGAGCAAAAAGATTTGCATAACCACGATTGAGGTTTTAGCACTCGTCCAGGACATGCGGAGTAATTCTTTTGGATCATATCCTTGTCGATATAGGGTATAAGCAAAGCACAACCATACGAGGATTAATGCGTAGCCGATGGGGATACTAAACATGACAGAGGCCAGAATAATGATGATAGAAACGATTAATGAAATCAATAGTCTCATATTATTTGGCATCATGGTGCGCCCTTGTTTATATTTTAGGTATGCCTGTAATAGTAATTGTAACCACTTCATATTATTCGATAGGAAGTTCTGTTTCGAATACTTCCTCAGCAGGGCCTGTCATAAGAACCGTGCCATCCTCCAAATAACTGATGTGTAATGTGCCAAGATATAATTCTACATCGACTTCGCGTCCTGTAAGACCTTTTTCGTGGGACATAACAGCAGATGCGCAAGAACCGGTACCACAAGCAAGCGTGGCGCCAGCACCGCGTTCCCACGTGCGGACCTTAATATGGTGGTCATTTACGACCTCGATATAGTTCACATTTGTATTGGATGGGAATGCATCGTGTTTTTCAAGAATTGGACCTTGTGTTGTAACCGGTGCTTTCGTGATGTCATCCACAAAAACTTCTGTGTGTGGTACACCGAGAAGAACGGAACTTACCGTTACTGTTTCGCCATTGACATCGAGGTCCACATCGATGACCTTATCCATGGTTACATTCATAGGAATGTCTTTACTGTTAAAGAAAGGTTTACCCATGTCTACTGTCACTTGTGTAACAATGCCATTTTCAATGGTTAACGTTGGTTTCATGACGCCTGCTAATGTTTCGATGGTGAAAGTAGTATCTTTGATTTCTCCATGTTCATAAGCATACTTAGCAAAGCAACGAATGCCATTACCGCACATTTCAGCCTCACTGCCGTCTGAGTTGATGATGCGCATGCGTACATCACATGTATTAGATGGTACAACGATTACAAGACCATCGGCACCGATGCCGGTGCGTCGATCGCAGAGGCGAATCGCAAGATCTGTATAATCTTTATTAGCTCCATGGGAATCAGCAAAGAGAATAAAATCATTGCCGAGACCATGCATTTTTGTTAATTTCATACATACTCCTATTCGTAGTCGCACTTGATTACATGCGACAATTCCCTACAATAGAGTAGACTTTCACTATGATACTCGTGAAAGTCTACGGTTAACTATATATAATATAACATTATATCACAGAATAGGGTCTCTCTTTATTGTTCAATGTAAAAATGTTAAAATATAATGTAATGTAGTTTATCGGATATAGAAAGAGGAACACACATGCGAATTCAAGGGATTTCTGGATCTCGAGGCGTTGCTGTTGGCAATGTGTACAAATATATACAAGAAGAAATCGTGATACCTGATTATGAGGT
>FLSE01000166.1_pt1 | contig 13934 bp, 15 predicted proteins | sample 1550461 | NCBI WGS metagenome assembly FLSE01 (sample SAMEA4031758, study PRJEB14383) | metagenome | biome: human; feature: oral; material: saliva | place: Philippines | collected 2014 | reverse complement strand
CCATTAATGATAGAATGCGCCCAAATACCATCGTTTGTGAGTAATAATAGACCTTCTGTATCTTTATCTAGGCGTCCCACAGGAAATACACCCATTTTCTTAAACTCAGGTGGTAATAAATCCATCACTACAGGATGCGTAGAATCTTCTACAGCCGTAATATATCCAGCAGGTTTATGAAATTTAATATAGTACTGTTGTTTTGTTGATATTTGTACGCCATCAACTGCAATGATATCATTATCTATATGTATGGATTGGTCTTTTTTTAGGATAACAGTGCCATTTACAGTAACACGTCCATCCTTTATAATTTGGTGAACTTCTTTGCGACTACCAAAGGCTTTATTGGCTAATAGTTTATCTAATCGCATCTTAATTCCTCTTTCATAGTGTCTGAAAGAATCAATTATACATGCCCTCTTAAGTTATCTACGTGAGCAGTATCATTTAATAAGTTTAAAATATTATGGTCCGATGGTTCCATACCATTGTAAAACACGCGATTAATCGCCGTATTACCTTGACTGAAATTCCAACAGTGACTAATGGGAATATCAAGCATTTTACATAAAAGTGTACGAATCGTCCCACCATGACAGGTTATTAAAATTGTTTCGTCATCATCATTTTGACTTAAAAATTCTGAAAGACCATCCCATGCACGATTTTGTACCTCTTGAAAGCTTTCTCCATTTGGTAGCTTTACAATGTCAGGTTGGCGATACATTCGATCAATAAGGCCTGGCCATCGTTCTTCGATTTCTGAGAACAATAATTTTTCCCAGTCACCAAAATCAATTTCTCGCAACCGAGAATCTGTTGTAATATCGATATTTCGATTACCACGAATCGTTTCTGCTGTTACAAGTGCTCTAGATAGGTCACTTGATAAAATACGATCAAAATGTACATCCTTCAATGCATTAGCACAAGCTTTTGCCTGTGCTATTCCATTATTATTTAGAGGAACATCGGTTATGCCTTGATAGCGACCTATCTTATTCCATTCTGTTTCGCCATGTCTAATAATATATAATGTTTTCATATTGTATTCCTATTTTCAAATATATCACTTAGTAAATGAATAAGCGATACGTTATGTTCATGATCTTTAATAGCAATCCGCATCCACAGAGGACCTAATCCCTTATAGTTAGCACAACTGCGGATTAAGGTATTATGTTTTTCTAGTTCTGCTTGTATATCATTGACTGTTATTTGAGAATCATCGATGTTGGTTAAGATATAATTAGCAGATGGTTTATAGACAATTAGATTTTTAAAATTAGATAATGAATTGTACATATATTTTGATTCATTTGAAAGTAAGTTCTTAGTATCCTTAATATAGTTAGAATCATTTAGTGCAGCAACAATATAAGCTTGTGCCAATGTATTAACAGACCAAGCGGGTATAAATTGATGTAATGATTGAATCAATGTTGGGTTTGCAAAGGCTGCACCAATACGAAGCCCAGGTACAGCATAAAACTTCGTTAAAGATTGTACGATAATTACATTATCATAATCATTGATGAGATCCCGTAGGGAATTGCTATTATCACGCAACGATTCGTTACCTATAAAGTCGATAAACGATTCATCGATAACAAGTAAACTGTTCGCATCTCTTAACATGTTAGCCAATATTTTAATCTGGATTTTGTCTAACAATGTGCCATCTGGATTGTTAGGATTTCCTAAAAACACAATAATGCGTCCATCTTGGCCTTTTAATTCTGCAGCAAAGGTTTGCAAGGCTAAATAAGGGACCTCAAAATATGGTATGCCATTGTCATATTGACGCTGACGATAGAAAATATCTCGTACAGGTATATTAGCAGCATTCATAGACGCGCGATATTCTGAAAACCCTGGTGCTGGAACAAATGCGCCCGTATATCCAGGTAAGCGACCAATTACATAAAGTAGTTCAGCTGCTCCATTTCCGATAAGTATGGATTCTTTATCTACACCATACACGTCTGCAATTGTATTAAGAACAGCATCATTGGTAACCTCTGGATAATGTGATATATAGTTTAATCGTTCATTAAGTGCATCTAATCCTTTTTTACTAGGTCCAAGGGGATTAATATTGGCACTAAAATCAGATATTTCAGAAATATTTATATGGTGATCATGGGCAAATTTAAATATGTTGCCACCATGGGTATCGTGCATATGATATCCTCCTTTATCGTTTGATATATGTTAATCCTTCATTTGTTGTTTCTACGATATCAATATATCGTAGTGTAGGTATTTTTTTCTCTATATACGCTCTACATTCATCGATAGCCGTATAATCACTGGGAAATAAAAGCCCCATGATTGTACCGCTATGAGCAATAATAGTCCCTACACTATGAAACATATTGCCAATATCGTGAAACTCATACAGATTTTGTTTATATAAAATACGTTGATTGGCAAAGGCACTTAATGTAGCTGCTTGACCTATCAATGTAATATCATGAGTTTTTAGCCCTCTCTTAAAAAGATCTAGAGCCTCTTTAATAATGGGTTCTTTTTCCTGTATTTTATAAGATAAATCTTTTTGTTTATTAAAGGAAATTGTATCAACAGTACCACCTTCATCAAAAATAAGAATCTTTAAAGGTGGACAGATTCCTAGAAAATTACAAATAGATCCATTAATATAATCAAATTGTGTAATACCCGGATAAAATGCTGCATCCGTTGGCTCTACGGCCAAACATATATGCTCTAATTCCTTTGGAGTTAATGTTTTATTTAAGGACAATGCGGTTGCCATTGCAGCAACCGCAATATCAGCAGAGCTAGATGCCATACCCTTTCCTTGGATAATGTCGGATCTAACATAGATGGCTGTATCATGGTGATTAGATAGTTTTAATATATCTTTCACCAAATGACAAGCTAAATTAGCCTTAGGCTGAAGTGAGCAATAATAGTATGGCAGAGGATGCGTTACTTGGCTCAATGCATAGGAATAGCGATTAATTGGACAAGTTACAAGAAATGACTGTCCATCAATGGCCCCTTGAATAAATTCCCCACATGTACCGGGAGCCCTAACATAATAAGTCACTATATCCTCCTTATACAATAAAACTATCTACGTATAATCAACAAATGTTATAAAATAGGAGCTTTTACAACAGAAGATAAGAATGTTAACGTAATTATATAAATTAATAATAAAAGAATTTCTGTAAGTTCCACCACAAAACCATATGTATCACCAGTAGTACCACCAAGTTGCTTAACAATATAGTGATTAAGAATACGGTTAATAATATAGCTCATAATCATGGAAAAAATATTGATTTCCATTAATCCCACTAATGCGTAGGCTAAACCATAGATAACAATAGTGAATGGTATAAACGGAATAGAAAGTAAACTTGTTATGCCCCATATTACTGCATAAAGTAGTGATAATACTAAGCATATAAAAATTGGCATACAGAATGTGGAAATTGTACTCCAAGTAATGACATGTTTTGGCGCATATAAAGCAAAGGCCTGTCCCATGCCTGATTTGCGCGCGTATGGATAGGATCGAATGCTTAGAATTAATGTATATCTACTCATAAGTGGCATCATCAAAAGAATAATAGGAATAAATTCGGGCACTGGAATGGCAGTTAATAGTTGCCATTTTAAAAGCGTTACAAAAATAAAAGCTACAACGCCAAAGGACCCAACGCGGCTATCCTTCATTATTTCCAGTTTTTTCTCCCTCTCACGTCCAGAAAAGAGACCATCACTTGTGTCCATTAACCCATCGGCATGGAGTCCCCCAGTAAAAAGGAATTCGCTTATAACAATAATAAGCATCAATGGCATAGGGGCTAAAAATTGTGAGAATATAAAGTAGATTATCGTTAAAAAGATACCTATAATAAGTCCTATATAAGGAAATGTGGCAACGGATTTGCCAAAATCTTCCATGGACCATTCGGTTTGATTAACGATTTTTAATCTGGTTAGAAATTGTAAGGCAATAAAGAAAGGTGTCATCTATTTACTACTCCATACATAGATAGGTTACAAAAGTTGTAATTATAATCATGAGTACTGTTGAAAAATACATCATATATATACATCGTGTAATGTGTAGTCGATTTAACGTTTCTAATGCATCCCCCATATATTCGCGGAAAGTCATCTTTTTAAAATATTGATTATACCCACCGAGTCTAATGTGTAAAGCACCTGCTACAGGCGCTTCTGCATAGCCACCATTAGGACTAGGATGTTTATGGGCATCTCTAAGGCCAAGGCGAAATGCAGCTTTACCATCGAAACGTAATATAAACGCAGAAAGAACTAATAAAAGAAATGTAATGCGTGCAGGAATCCAATTTAATATATCATCAAATCGCGCTGCCACACGGCCAAAGAACATATATTTTTGATTCTTATATCCCAACATAGAATCCATAGTATTGGCCGTGCGATATAAAATGGCACCTATAGGGCCACCTAATATAAAGAAAAATAGCGGTGAAATAATTCCATCAATGGTGTTTTCAGCAATTGTTTCTACAGTAGCACGCGTTATTTCACTTTCATCAAGCTCCTCTGTATCACGGCCAACAATCCAGGAAACACGATGTCTAGCATCGTCAATTTGACCTTGTTTTAATAATTTATTGATTTCAAAACCAGCTGCCCCTAATGAGCGTGGAGATATGGTAATATAAACAATTAAAACCTGAACTACATATTCAACCCATTCATTGATTAGGCCACCAATCCAAATTAGTAAGGAAGCGATGATATACACTGTTAATAAGATAAAGCCTACCGTAATACCACCATACCAAAGTTTTTTGGTATCATTATCTGTTTCTTTGTAAAAAACAGCTTCATAAAAAGATATGATGCGCCCAATCAAGGCTACTGGATGAAACTTACTATTCGGATCTCCAATAATTGTATCAATTATAAACGCAAAAATTGGAATACACACATAGTTGTAGTGCTTAAACCAATCTAATAGAATACTTAAATCCATTACTATCACCCATTATCCTTTAATAGAGTCATAATATAATCCATATCAAGATGTTCTTCTACAATGTCTGCTAAACGATTATAGGCATTGTTTTTATGTTCAAAGTAATGGAATACTACAGGTGTTTCCTCTAATCCTTTGCGTAAACGCAATTGATTTATAATAAAGCGACGGAATTCATCATTATCAAAGACACCATGAATGTAGGTCCCCATAACTTGATGATGACCATCAATAAATCCATCTACGACCGTTATAGGAGTTTCACTACGTTTAGTAATAGTAAAACAACGTTTAACTGAGTCATCATTTGGGGTTGTATCACCCATATGAATTTCATAGCCCACAAGTTCAGTACCAGAGAATGTGCCATTTAAGAAATGTAGATTTTCCACATCAAATGTAACTTGATGCGTAGTTTTTTGATCTTTCATGGTTGTCGTTGAATTTACCAATCCTAGACCTTCACTTTCTTCGATATCTCCTTCCATATGATGTGGATCATAGATAGCAGTCCCAAGCATTTGATTGCCACCACATACGCCAATTACAGGCGTGCCTGTTGCAGCGAGGGTTTTAATCTCATCAGCTAGACCTGAATCTTTTAAATAGTTTAGGTCTGCTAAGGTATTTTTAGAACCAGGTAAAATAATCAAGTCAGGAGAGCCAATTACATCTCCAGGGCCTACAAAACGAACGGATACATCCGGTTCATAGTTCAATGCATCAAAGTCTGTAAAATTTGAGATTTTAGGCGTTTGAATGACCGCAATTTGAATATCTTTGGAAACACTATTACGTTTGTTTTCTAATGCCACAGAATCTTCTTCATCAATATCAAGATTATCGATGGCAGGGATAACACCAACCACTTTTTTACCTGTTTTCTCTTCGATGAAAGTCAATGCTGGTTCTAATAATTTGATATCTCCACGGAATTTATTAATCACAATACCTTTTATTAAATCGCGTTCTTCAGGTTCTAATAATTCTAATGTACCTACAATAGAAGCGATAGCTCCGCCACGGTCTATATCAGCAATTAAGAATACTGGTGCTTGTGTCATTTTTGCAATGCGCATATTGACGATATCATTTGCTTTTAAGTTAATCTCAGCAGGGCTACCAGCACCTTCGATAACGATCATTTCAAAATTTTTATCTAAAAAAGCCAGTGATTCCTTAACTTTATCAAGAGCTGTTAAGGAGTAATGTGTATGATACTCTTTTGCGCTATAAATACCAACAGGTTTTCCCATCAATACGACTTGAGATGACTGATTACCTGTTGGTTTTAATAATACAGGGTTCATTTGTACGATAGGATCAATTCCTGCAGCCTCAGCTTGTGCGACTTGAGCGCGGCCAATTTCATCGCCCCATTTTGTTACATAGGAGTTTAAAGCCATATTTTGTGCCTTAAATGGTACCGTTTTATAACCCATACGATAAAGGATACGGCATAATGCAGTACAAAGAATACTTTTTCCTACATTTGAACTAGTTCCTTGGAACATAATTTTCTTAGCCATTTATATGAACCTCCTGAGATTTTAATTCTATAGTTATACCACTGACTGTAAAGTACATTTTATCAGCAGCGATAGCTACTTCACGATTTACACGCCCCATAATATCACGGAAAAATCTTGTTAATTTATTTTCTGGTACAATACCTAATCCGATTTCATTAGTTACAAAAATGACTGTTTTATTATCACTATTCTTTATATCTTGTAATAATAAACGCAGTTCTGTTAATATGACTGATTCCACATGGTTCGCATCTTCTTGACTATCTATTTCACCACATGAAAAAAAATGATTAGATGTAAACATAGTGAGACAGTCAATTAGTACGATGTCGCTTACCTTGTTGATTTGTTTCCAATTATCATGTAAGTCACGTGGAATTTCAAAATTAATCCACTCTGATCCACGACGTAATTGATGTTTTTTGATGCGGTCTTTCATTTCCTCATCAAATGCCTGCCCCGTAGCTATATATGCCTTACGACCTTGTTTTGACAAAGCTAGTTGTTCTGCAAATTCACTTTTTCCGCTACGAGCCCCGCCGGAGCATAGAATAATTGTAGATTTCATAAATCACCTATACAAGTATATATAATTTCTGTATCATTATTAGTATAACAAAAGGAGATACACTATGGAAATTATGAATATGAAATTAAAAATAATGTCTACCTTATGGGAAAATACATATCGGGTAGCCATCGAAGACGGTCAAGGCGGATATATCGCTACCTGTCGTGTAGTAGTCAATGTACCAATCGATCCATCAGAACTACCTCCTAATGCACCATCTGTAGAGCCCCAGATGTTCGTATTAGTTGAAGATTTTTCGTTTGATGCATCTAAGATTATAAATTTTGAGACTACATTGGCAGATTTATTGCGTGAGAAATTTAGATATCAAATTCCCCATATCTTCTTTTTCTATCCAAGTCCACATGATGTATTAAATCAAGAAATTACACAATCTTAATAAAGAAAAAAGCTATGTAATGAAAACATAGCTTTTTTTATTTATTCTTCTCCGATTTCTTCTTCTACACGACTCAAGATAAAGCATAAATCAGAAAGTCGATTTAAATAGCGTAAATTAGACTCATGTACGCTTTCACCTTCATCTAATACGCGCCATAAATCACGTTCAGCACGACGAGCAACAGTTCTAGATACATGTAGATATGCAGAAGATTTATTTTCACCAGGTAAAATAAATTCTGCCAAAGGTTCTAATTTAGCATCAAAACGATCGATTACCTTTTCCAAATGTTTTACTTGTTGATCTGTAATTTGAGGCGCTTGATTTAAACTTGCAATATCTGCCATCAAAGTCCATAAAGAACGTTCTATATCAAGCAATTCAGCTTGGACCCTAACATTTTTGGCATATGCACGAGCTAAGCCTAAGAATGCTTGAAGCTCATCAATCGTACCATATGCTTCGACACGAAGAGACGATTTCTTAACCCGTTCTCCCGTATAAAGTCCAGTTGTACCTTGGTCGCCTGTTTTTGTATAAACGCTACTACTCATGGTTGTACCTCCTATTATATGTTATTTATATTCTGGAAACCATAATTGAATTTCACGTACTGCTGATTCTACTGAATCAGATGCATGTACAACATTAGAATCCATAGTTAAGGCATAGTCACCACGAATACTACCTGGGGTGGCATCTATAGGATTAGTTGCTCCGTTAATGTTACGTACTGAAGTAACAGCATTCTTACCTGCTAGTACAAAAGCCAATACAGGCCCAGATGTAATGAAATCAACAAGTTCCCCAAAGAATGGTTTATCTTTATGTTCAGCATAATGCTCTTCTGCTAATTCGTTGGGAGCTTGAAGTAATTTCATAGCTTTAATTTGTAGACCTTTTCTTTCATAGCGTGTAAGAATTTCACCACATATATGACGTTTTACACCATCTGGTTTAATGAGAACTAAAGTTTCTTCCATAGTTAAACCTCCTCTATATTAGAATCTATAATGTGGATTTAAAGATAGTTTTTTGAGCTTAGCAATTCGATCTTGTGTACTTGGATGAGTGCTAAACAAATTGGATAAACTAGCACCAATACCCATCATAGGATTAATGATAAACATGTGAGCTGTTGCATTACTTGCATTAGGCAAAGTGCCATACTTGGAATATTCTTCTATTTTAGCCAATGCTGAAGCAAGTCCCATCGGATTTTTACTCAACATTGCGCCACCTTCATCAGCTAAGTATTCACGCGTACGAGAAATACTCATTTGAATCAAAGCAGCTGCTAAAGGAGCTAAAATAACCATCCCTAATAAGGCAAGTGGATTGACACTATCCTCTCTATCATCTGAACGGCCACCAAAAAACATACCAAAATGAGCGATTGTAGTTATGGCACCAGCAATAATAGCAGCAATGGTACTAATTAAGGTATCACGATTTTTAACATGTGTTAACTCATGTCCTAACACACCTGCTAATTCATCATCAGTTAATAGACGTTGAATACCAGCAGTTACTGCTACAGCAGCATGTTCTGGATTTCGACCAGTAGCAAAAGCATTTGGTACATCCGTAGGAATGATATATACCCTTGGCATTGGTAAATTGCCATTTTTCGCCAATTGTTCAACCATACCATAAAGTTTAGGATCTGATTGAGTTGTGACCTGTTGTGCATTATATTGCGCTAGTACGATTTTATCACTATACCAATATGATGCAATCGACATGCCTGCAGATATGATGAACATTAACATCATGCCCCGTGCACCGCCAAAAGCATCACCTAATAATACTAGTATCACTATTAAAGTGGCTAGTAACATTGTTGTTTTAAAATTATTCATAGAATCCTCCAACATAAGTTTTTGGACTATGCCTTAACTAAGATATATTATACCATATTTTGAATAGTTGTGGCTCCCACAGTGTCGGCCTCTAATACATATACCTTGTTCGCAATACCATGAAAATCAAAGATTTGTCCCATAGCATTAGCTACTGTTTGTACATGAGCTTTATCCGTATATGCAATCAGTGTAGACCCTGACCCACTAATCGTTGCACCATAAGCACCTGCCGCTTTTGCAGCAGCAAATACCTTATCGCAATGTGGAATCAATGTTTTTCTATAAGGAACATGTAAATTATCTTCTAAGGCTACTTCTAAATTAGATAGTTGATTTGTAATCAAACTTGTTACAAATAGTGATGCATGGCTCACATTTTGAACGGCTTCTTTGAAAGGCACATGATTTGGTAATACAGAACGAGCATATTCTGTAGAGACCAATACCTCTGGCACCACTACGGCAAAATGTAATGATTCCGGTACAGGAATTACTGTATTCAATACCTTATCTTTCAAACCTGTAGCGCAGCATAGATTACCATAGATGGCAGGTGCTACATTATCAGGATGTCCTTCCATGCGATTTGCAATAATTAATAAATCTTCTTTTGAAAGTGAATTTTTTACAAGATTATTGGCTAGTAATAAACCACCTACAATGGCAGTGCTACTACTGCCGAGGCCACGAGATGGTGGAATCAATGTTTCCGATGTTATATGTCCGTATTGTATTGGCTCTTGTGCCTTAGCAAACACTTGCTCTATAGCAATGCCAATAAGATTTTTTTTAGGATCTTCTTTTTCTAATATATCTGCCCCATAACCATGAAATGTATAACTAAATGATGTAGCACTTTCATTAGGTGTAAATTCAAAAATATTATATAAATTTAAAGCTAGTCCAAGGCAATCAAAACCAGGCCCGCAATTAGCACTTGTAGCGGGCACTTGTACACGAATAGTAGTCATAATGTTAGGCTTCCATAATTCTGATAACACTGCTTACTTCTTTCACAGAACGTAAGCTATTAAAGGAATCGATTAAGTTCAAAATATACGAGTGTGGACATTTAGATGTCACGATGGCTAGTACTGCAGTTTCAGGGTCTTTATTGCGTTGAACAATAGAGAGAACCGAGATTTTTTGCTCTGCCAATTTTGTAGCAATTTTAGCAAGAACACCTGTTTTATTATCAACTGCTAAGCGCATATAGTAGCTAGATTGGATTTTCCCTGGGGAGTATATATTTTTTTGATCAAAATAAAATGGTTTCAAGCGTCCTGTAGATTCAAAGGCAACATTCTTTGCTACTTCCATGATATCGCTCACAACGGAACTACCTGTAGGTAGACTTCCTGCACCACGACCATAGAACATAGCATCATCAATGCCATTGCCTTTAATATAAATAGCATTATACGAACCGCGTACAGATGCTAATGGATGTGTTAATGGTACAAAAGCTGGATATACATTAAGGGATAGGCCCTTTGAAGATTCTTTAGCAATACCAATAAGTTTAATATTATAACCAAATTCTTCACCGAAGGAAATATCCTCTGTATCTATTTTCGTAATACCTTCTACAGTTACATCTTCGAAGAATATGCGACGATTAAAACTAATAGAAGCTAAAATAGCAAGCTTTCGAGCCGCGTCTAACCCTTCTACATCGGCAGTTGGATCCGCTTCCGCATACCCTAAATCTTGTGCTTCTTTTAATACATCGCTGTAGCTCAAACCTTCATCAGTCATCTTGGATAGGATAAAGTTTGTTGTACCATTCATAATACCAACTAGTTCGGTAATTCGGTTACCACCTAGAGATTCATATAATGTTCTGATGATTGGAATGCCACCAAGAACAGACGCTTCAAAACGTAAATCTACATTATTTTTATAGGCTAAATCAAATAAATATGGTCCAGCTTCAGCTAACAAATCCTTGTTGGCTGTAACAACGCTTTTGCCATGCTTTAATGCTGCTTCTACGCATTCCTTTGCAAAGGTGGTGCCACCCATTAATTCTACGACTATGTCAATTGATTCGTCATTCATAACATCATCTATATTTGTCACATACTGCGCAGTACTAGGCAATGTAATATTGCTATATTTATCTGGGTTACGAACGAAAATCTTGGAAATCTCGATGTTAACACCACTTCGATTTTTTATTAATTCCACATTGTCTTGTAATAAATTAAATGTTCCCTGCGAAACAGTACCAAATCCTAATAAGGCTATTTTTATGGTCTTCATAATGGTCCTACTCTCTTCTAGATTGGTCTATGCATCAAAATAATTAAGCTTGACCTAAAATTTCTACTTTTATAATACCTTTCATATTTCGAATATCATGTAATAATTCCTCTAAAGAGCCTTGTAAATTTTTAGTTTCAAAGGAAATACTACTATTCGCAATGCCTTGTAATGGGATATCTTGATTGATAGTCAAAATACTGCCATTTTTATCGGCAATAGCTTTTAATACACTTGATAACATGCCAGATTCATTTGACATAGATACGGTAATGCTAACAATTTTTCCTTGTGCAATTTCAAAAAATGGAAATACATAATCTTTATATTTATAATATGCAGAACGACTTAAATCCATTTTTTCAACAGCTTCATTTATTGTTTTTACTTCACCTAGTTTAAGAATTTCCTTTACCTTGATCGTTTTCTTGATTGCTTCTGGTAGAATATCTTCTTGAACTAAATAAAATTTATCTTTTTTTGGTTTTGACATACTAATTCTCCTTACCCTAATTCGATGTTTCTTGAGCAACAAATTGACGTCCATATAATGTTAATACCGCGTACATACCAATAAAAAATGGAAGATACTCTGCCATTACACGCCACGCAACAGCTATAATACCAACAGTACCACTTGGTACAAATGGTGCAAAAAGTATAATAAATAATCCTTCCGCTATACCTGTTCCCCCTGGTGTAGGTGCAAAATAGAGTATCAAATTTAACAGTATCATGCGATCTAATATAGTAACGACTGGTACATCAGTGGTAAATGCAAACATCAATGCTGGTGCTATACAATATAAACACAATAGACTCAAGCCCGATTCAACAAACACAATAAAGGATTGTGTGGGCTTTTTGTACAAAAGACCAAGACCTTGATTTAAGGTCTCTAGTTTTGCCAACCAATCCTTTGTTTTATGAGCCTTAAAACGCTGTGCTAAATTAAAAACGAATTTTCTCATATAAACTGTTTGAAGAATATATGTACCTAGCAAAGTAGCCAATACCGCTAAAAAAGAAAATAGTAGTAGCATATCTCTTGTGATGTACGGTATTTCTATAGCATCATATAAAAATACTATCGGTAACATAAGGACCAAAAACATGATTGAGAATACAGTTCGTATTAATACAATGGGAGTACCCCTACTGATAGGAACATTATAGCTTTTCAATACTAATACTTGTGCTACAGCACCACCACTAGCTCCTGGTGTAAGCATAGCCATGAAATAATTACTAAAAATAACACGTAGTACGGCTTTTATTGAAAGTTTATAACCACCTATTTTAACGAGTCGTTGTAGTCGCAATCCATCAAAATACATGCCTAATCCAAGAGCAAGTAATGCTAGTAATATAGATTCTCCATTAAAGGTAGAAATTGTTTTTAAAGCTTCTAGGTCAATGGTATAGTAAATAATTCCTAGTGATACGGCAAATAGTAAAATAAACATACATATGCCGCGTCTCATCATCTTGCTCATATTATATCCCCATAATTAATGAGCTCTATTGCATGTTGATCAATGTATCTACGAACGGTATCAGATGTCATAGCAGTCAATTCATCTTGCCAATGATAGTTCCATTTAAACTGCTCATTTAGCACTTTATTATTAATGCCAGGATGAGTCATAATTTCATGGGCACCAGATAGAGAGCTAACTTGTTTTAAAATTGATAATAACTCTGTTTCACCTAAAGCGCCACCATTAATCATACCCCAGAAGTATTGTGTAAAATAAATTCCTTTATCGCGAATGATAGGCAATGCTTGAGCAGCCACGGTGCTCAAACCACATTTCCCCATAATACGAACAGGATTATTCACACCATTCAAAAATGTTATTTTTTCATTTGGTACACGTATAGCTTTAATTTTATATCGCATAGCCTGTTCTAAAACTATAGGGAGAATGCTTGGTAGGACATGCATATGTTGGTGTCCATCAATATGAGTTACGTTTACACCAGATTCCATAATTTTGGAAACTTGATTTGTAATCTCTGTTCTCACTTCATCATAATTAATAGAGCCACTATATATACGCTTTATAAACTCTATATAATTATCAACAAAAACACCATCTTTTGTTACAAGACTAGGAATTTCACTAGGATCACTTACAGGGGCTATTCCTCCCACCAAAGCTATGTGAATACCTATACCCAACTTTGGATATTCCTTTGCCATATCTACTGCTTCATTAAAAGCAGCACCACTTGCCAATATAGATGTGCTTGTAATAGCACCTTTAGTATGCCCTAC
>FLSE01000437.1_pt2 | contig 14016 bp, 10 predicted proteins | sample 1550461 | NCBI WGS metagenome assembly FLSE01 (sample SAMEA4031758, study PRJEB14383) | metagenome | biome: human; feature: oral; material: saliva | place: Philippines | collected 2014 | reverse complement strand
ACGTGGAACATTACCAGATTCATTGACGAGATTTTCAGAGAATTGCTTGCATATCTCAAGTATTTTGACGAATTTTGTATAAAGGTTGTACATACGATGGTTTGAACTTAATGTTTTGATCACCACTAAGTTACTAAAAAACAACGATATGTACAACCTTTTACTCATATTTATCAACTTAAATTAATTCCTCCAACGGGTAGTGAATATATATTATAGAGGAATAGCTATAAAGAAAAATAAAAGAGATACGACGCAAGAGAATAAGAGTTGAAAATGAAGAGATCTGGGAAGAGTACTTGCCACAAAGCATCCATAAATGGCGACTATTATCGCTTACTTTGAATGGAGATAGTATCGCCAATGACAACTATAGCTTGTTTGTTCGTTATTGGTTTTAAGAGTAGATGTCTGTTCTCTCGTATGACTGTCTGTGTTGATTCTTCAAAAGGATAACTTTTGAAATGCACAACAGGATAGAAGTTAACAATACCAAGTGCTGTAAAATCATTAAATCCAGGTGTCATAGAAAGATGATTATCCATTTTCTTCGCATACTCTATATTAGGAGCAAAGACCATAGCACCTGCTGATTCTCCAATATACAGTTTCCCCTCCTCTACCTGTTCAACAATTAACCTGTCAGTCCCTGTCCTCCGTAACTCTTGCATAAGAAAGAAAGTATTGCCACCTGTGATATAGATACAGTCACAGTTCCTCAACACCTCCCTTATCTCTTTCTGTTCACATTGTGTAATTTCTAATTCTTTTATAGTCAATCCGAGAGATACAAGAGCTTCCCTTCCATCTTCAACATATTGATTAAAATCTTCATGAATACTTGCTGTTGGTATAAATGCTACTATCTTTCCATGCAAAGAATAAGGGATACTATGAGGCAAAAGAGCGGCTACCTCAGCAAAATATGAGCATAAAAAGATTTCTTTCATTGTTATTTTGCACTTTAAGGAACAAGATCATGTTTTCTATTTTTTATACTATAAAAGAATTAAGATGAGAGCCTTAAATAGGGATTAGCATACTCATCATTTCAACCTCTTCTAATCTAACAAAACGAAAACACTAATATTTTTTAAGTAAATAACATTATCTATGAGATTCTAAACTAAAAAAGGATTGCGTAATTAGAAGCTCGTTACATCGTTTTATTCTTAAATATCAGACAATAAGTCTATTGAAAGAAGATGTCTGAAAAAAATCAGACATCTTCTTTTATTTCATTGTAAATAGTTTTATCTATTGCATATCGTAAACCACCTGCATCAGCTTTTTGCCTAATGCATCAGCAGCCTCCATGGTGTTAGCCTCGCTGTAAACACGAATAATAGGTTCTGTATTTGACTTACGAAGATGAACCCACGCATCAGGGAAATCGAGCTTAACGCCATCAATATCAGTTACCTGTACATCCTTCTCCTTTCCATAGAGTTCTTTCACACGTGTAAGAATTGCATCAACGTCTGTATCAGGAGTAAGGTCGATACGATTCTTTGCTATGAAATATGCTGGGAAAGTCTTGCGAAGTTCGCTTGCCTTCAGTCCTTTCTGTGCCAAAGAACTAAGGAAGAGCGCAATACCAACGAGGGCATCACGACCATAATGGCTTTCTGGATAGATAACACCACCATTACCTTCACCACCAATAACGGCACCGACTTCCTTCATCTTTGTGGTAACATTCACCTCACCTACAGCAGAAGCATAATACTTACCGCCATGCTTCTCTGTTACGTCACGCAAAGCACGAGTTGAAGAGAGGTTGCTAACAGTATTACCCTTCACATGCTCGAGGATATAGTCTGCCACTGTGACGAGTGTGTACTCCTCACCATACATCTTACCATCCTCCTGAATGAATGCTAAACGGTCTACATCAGGGTCAACAACGATACCCAAATCATAACCACCCTTGGCAACCTCGTCCATAATACCTGTGAGGTTCGCTGCGATAGGCTCTGGATTGTGAGCAAAGTCACCTGTTGCTTCACCATTCAAGAACTTATATTCAACCCCTAAACGATCGAGAAGCTTAGGTAGAATTATACCACCAACTGAATTGATAGAATCAACTACGACACGGAACTTACGATTCTTAACAGCCTCAAGGTCGAGCAATTCAAGGTTCATCACCTCTTCTATATGGCGTTCATCAAATGAATCGTCATCAGTATAACTACCCAAACCATCTACATCTGCATAGACGAAGTCCTCACGCTCTGCAATATCCAAGACCTCAGCACCATCAGCTGCTGTAAGGAACTCACCCTCCTCGTTCAGAAGTTTTAAAGCATTCCAGTGACGTGGATTATGAGAAGCAGTGATAATAATACCACCATCTGCCCCACTCATGCGTACAGCCAACTCTGTGGTAGGTGTTGTAGCCAGTCCGATATTCACTACATCAGCGCCAATACCCATCAGCGTACCGCATACCACATTTTTTACCATTGGTCCAGAGATACGTGCATCGCGACCAACAACAATCTTTAATTTCTTTCCTGGGTGCTTGCGAGCAATGAAAGTTGCGTAAGCAGAAACGAATTTAACAATATCCAGCGGGTTCAGTGTATCCCCCGCACGACCTCCGATAGTACCACGGATGCCGGAAATAGATTTAATAAGCGTCATACTTAAAATATGTTTGAAGGGTATTCCCCTTATTGTTTTCTTATATTGTTGTTCTTTCTCGTCTTTCTAATCCCCCTCACCACATTGTATTAAAGTCCTCGTTGGAAAGTAAGGTCATAGAAACAAGGGTAAACAGATTGTGAAGCATTAATCTGTCCTTGCTGTGAAGGAACAATAAGTCTTACGTGTGACAGCTTTGAGTCTGCTCTAACTAATCTGCCCAAACCGATGTAAGGCATTGGAACCAACCAACCATTAGGAACGGAAGTACTCTGATAAACCTCATACATCACACTTGACAAAGGGTCGAAGGAAGCTGTATAAGTACCACTTGTGTTTGTTACAGACATCTTATCAACCTTCGGTCCAAAGACAAGATACTGATTTGACAACTGAACAGTGTCCCTAAGAAGATTACGTTCAGTAAAACGGCAGAGGACAGTCGCAGTCTCTCCTTTTTTAATCACTTCACCAGTTCCCTTCTCAACAATCTGCATATAAATACCTGTATTAGGGAAGAGAACATACTGATTCTTTGTTGTGTCTGTCGTGTTCCCTTGTTTTGTGAATTGCGCTTCCGTAATTACATTTATTCCTTTCTTAACAATAAATGCGTGAATAGCATCGTTCTCTCGCTCTAATTGGTCTGCATAGGTCTCAGACTTATTACATGAACTAAATGCCAGCACCACAGCCAACACTACAAGGAGAAAATTTATCTTCTTCATTTATGCTTTCTTTTTAATATATTGTGCAAAGATAAGAAAAGTATTTAGAAAGGGGAAATATGTAACAAGAAAATATATTAATCTATTCAATATATCTGTCTAATCCTTTTAGAATGACGAAAAGAATACAACAGTATTTACCTTTTTTAATCATTTATAAGTGGTCACCTTAATCATGTAAGGTTAGCACCATTATTTCATTATACAGAAAGGGCCGATGTCAGAGTAGTTGAGGAAGATTCTCTTTCACAAACTCTTCTCCCAAACGGAAACCTTCTTCATATAGCGCTTCAAGTTTCTCTACATCTTTCTCCATCCGTCCGACAACTACTGGTGCCACTGGACGAATAACAAGTATCTTCCCTTGTTCTTCTAACTCATCTACCAAATCGAGCTGACGGTTATATGCTTCTATTCGATGGCTCAGAGCAACACGAAGACGTGGGTAATTACGATAGATAAACTTAGGCTGTTTATAGTCACGCCCGGTATCTCTCCAACCCTTATTACGCGTACTAATAACGACATTGGTAGTGTGTCCTGTTTCTATAGAACGGAGAACAGGAATAGAGTCAACAATCCCACCATCTAACAAATCCTTACCATCTATCGTAACCATCTTACTTACATAAGGAAGACTTGAAGATGCTCGTGCTAACTCATTGAGTCTCTGCTTGTCTCCTGATGCCTCCGTAAGATACTCTGCAAAACCAGTCTGGCAGTTTGTGACCACCATTTCAAATACATCACCATTCTTACAATTACGGAAATATTCCTCATAATCAAATGGAATAATCTCATAAGGGAAACGGTGATAGAGTAATTCAGGATCAAAGATACATCCCTGCGTAACGAGATAACGCAATCCTATGTAATCATATTTGGCAAGCATATCAATGTTAGAGATGCGTGCACGACGTGGCTGACGACTGGCATACGACAAGCCGTTACACGCCCCTGCAGAGACAGCAACAGTGTAATGAAAGTAGAGCTTATACTTCATAAAAGCATCCAACACACCAGAGGTAAAGACGCCACGCATGCCTCCCCCTTCTAACACTAAGCCTGTATTCCTATCTATTTGCATAAAATCTCGTTAAAAAACAACTGCAAAGTTAATAACTTTCAAACAAAAATAACTATCTTTGCAATCAAACCAACTAATAATTGAAATATGTTTAACAAAGAAACCTATGTAAAGCGCCGTGCAGAGCTAAAGAAGCTTGTTGGGAAAGGTATTATTATCCTTTTTGGCAACAACGAGTCGCCTGCAAACTTTCCTGCGAATGGATATTATCCTTTCCGTCAGGACTCATCATTCCTCTATTATTTCGGTCAAAAACGTGACGGATTAGTTGGTGTTATTGATATTGACAATGACACCGAGACTCTCGTTGGCGATGATATTGATATTGACGACATTGTTTGGTATGGTAGTGTTGACTCTGTAAAAGATATGGCAGACGCTGTGGGCGTAGCTAACACCGTCAACATGAAGGGATTGAAGACTATCTGCAACAATGCACTAAGAGAGCATCGTAAGGTTCATTTCTTACCACCTTATCGTGCAGACATCATGATTCAAATCTTTGATCTTTTTGGTATTCACCCAAACCAGCAGAAAGAGTCAGCAAGCATGGACCTTATTCATGCGATTGTTAAGATGCGTTCTATAAAGACACAGGAAGAAATCGAAGAACTGGAGCGTGCTGCTGTTATTGGACATAAGATGCACACTACTGCAATGATACTGGGCAAGCCTGGTGTGACAGAGCTGTTCGTCGGTGGTCAGGTTAGTGGTATTGCCAACTCATACGGCTCAATGGTATCATTCCCTACTATTTTCACTCAGCATGGTGAGATTATGCATGGTAATCCTTCAATGGCTGTATTGGAGGCTGGTCGCCTTGCTCTCTGTGATTGTGGTGCTGAAACCATCAACCACTACTGCTCTGATAATACCCGTACATTCCCTGTAAGTGGTAAATTCACTCAGAGACAATTGGAGATTTATAAGGTGGTAGAAGAATGCCACGATGCAGCATTGAAGCTTTCTAAGCCTGGCGTTAAATATATGGATGTTCACTTTGCAATCTGCCGCATTCTCTTTGACCGAATGAAAGAGCTTGGGTTGGCTAAGGGCGACACCGATGCTGCCGTTGCTGCTGGTGCTCATGCTATGTTCTTGCCTCATGGACTCGGTCACATGATGGGTATGGATGTTCATGACATGGAGTCATTCGACCAGATTAATGTTGGCTTTGATGAAGAGACACGTCCTAACCTTGAGCAGTTTGGAACAAACTGTCTACGTATGGGTCGACGCTTGGAAGAAGGCTTTGTTGTTACCGATGAACCAGGTATCTACTTTATCCCAGCATTGATTGATGAATGGCGTGCAAAGAAACATTGTGCTGATTTCCTCAACTTTGATAAGTTGGATGAGTACAAGGACTTTGGAGGTATTCGTCTTGAAGATGACCTTCTCATTACCAAGGATGGTTGCCGCTTCATTGGCAAGGATATTATTCCTTATCATCCACAGGATGTTGAAGATTTCATTGCAGCAAACCGAAAGTAATAAAACATTTTATTTAATATTTACATCAAGGTTGCCGCAAGAGTATCACTCACAACGGCAACCCGATTTATAAGAAACAACTTATGAAAAAAACTTTAGTAGTAGCATTGTTCGCTTTGCTTGCGTTAGGTGCTAATGCCGCAGACAAGAAAGAGGGTGCAACCTCAAACAAGCCTGTTTTCACAGTAGTAAAGCAGAATCCAATTACAAGTATTAAAGACCAGAACCGTTCTGGTACGTGTTGGGACTATTCAACTCTCAGTTATTTTGAGGCTGAGATTTTGAAGAAGACTGGTAAGACTTACGATCTTTGTGAGAGCTTTGTAGCTAATAAGACATATATGGAACGTGCTATCCAAGTAGTACGTTTGCATGGTGATTGCCAGTTTGCTCAAGGTGGATCTGCATACGATGTATTGCACACCCTTGAGACTCATGGTATTTGTCCAGAGAGTGCTATGCCATTCCCAGGCTCACTCTATGGTGATTCATTGAACAATTTCAATGAGTTCTTCTCATTGTTAGAGCCATACGTAAATAGTATTGCACGCAACAAGGCAAACAAGATTTCAGGTCAGTGGAAGCAAGGCTTGCAGGGTATCCTCGATGCTTATCTTGGCAAGTGTCCAGAGACATTCACTTACGAAGGCAAACAGTACACTCCAAAGAGCTTCGCAGCAAGTCTTGGTTTGAACTGGAGTGACTATGTAACCATTACTTCTTACACACATCACCCATTCTACTCACAGTTTGCTGTTGAGGTACAGGATAACTGGCGCAACCCATTGTCTTATAACCTCCCAATGGACGAGATGATGCGTATCATTGATAACGCTGTCATGAACGGCTACACTGTAGCATGGGGTGGCGACGTTAGTGAGCCTGGCTTCACTCGTAAGGGTTTGGCTTACATGGTTGACGGTAAGAAGGTTGAGAGCATGAAGGGTAGTGATATGGCTCATTGGCTCGGTCTTTCTGCAGCAAAGAAGAAGGATATCATCGACTCACTCGGTGTAAACGTACCAGAGGTTGTTCCTACACAGCAGCAGCGTCAGGATCGTTTCGATAACTGGGAACTTACTGATGACCACGGTATGCTTATCTTCGGTATCGCTAAAGATCAGAATGGTAAGGAATATTACATGGTAAAGAACTCATGGGGTGAGACTGGCGATTACAAGGGTATCTGGTATATGAGTAAGAATTTCATCGCAGCTAACACCATGGACTATATGGTAAACAAGAATGCTATTCCTAAGGATATCCGCAAGAAGATGGGTCTCTAAAAAATAAAACAAGTTGAATTGATAACAAAGAACAAGCCTTACTGATATTATCATTTCAACAATCTATAAATCATAAACAATCCCGCTCTAAGCAATTGGAGCGGGATTGTTGTTTTATTATCAATTGGACTAATTAGCCTAATAGGGCTAATATCATAAAAAAACAGAACCAAATAATACGCCACATAACATTCTCATTTGGCTTTTTTTTTGTACCTTTACGGACAGAAATAAAAACAACTTAAAATGCAATTTAAATGGAACTACATTCCACCTACAGAGACTCAGGACAATGCAGCTAAAGACTTAGGAGAGAAGTTAGGTATTAGCCCTATTCTTGCTTCACTGCTGATACGTCGTGGTATAACGACGGAGAGTGCTGCAAAACGGTTCTTCCGTCCTCAGTTGGCAGACCTCATCAACCCTTTCTTAATGAAGGATATGGATGCTGCTGTCGACCGTCTCAATGATGCCATGGGGCATAAGGAGCGTATTCTTGTCTACGGGGACTATGACGTAGACGGCTGTACAGCTGTAGCGTTGGTATATAAATTCTTACGACAATTCTATTCAAACATTGATTACTACATCCCCGACCGCTATGATGAGGGTTATGGAGTAAGCAAGAAGGGAATAGACTTTGCCAAAGAAACTGGAGTTAAACTTATTATCATCCTCGATTGTGGTATCAAAGCAATCGAAGAGATAACCTATGCCAAGGAACAGGGAATAGACTTTATCATCTGTGACCACCATGTTCCTGATGAAGAGATGCCTCCTGCAGTAGCTATCCTTAATCCAAAACGACCAGATGACACTTATCCTTTCAAGAACCTTTGTGGTTGTGGTGTAGGTTTTAAGTTCATGCAAGCATTTGCAAAGAACAACAATATCCCCTTTTCTCGACTTGTTCCCCTACTCGATTTCTGTGCTGTCAGCATTGCAGCCGATTTGGTTCCTGTAGTAGACGAAAATCGTATTCTTGCCTTCCACGGACTAAAGCAGTTGAATCAAAATCCAAGCCTTGGGCTGAAAGCTATTGTAGATATTTGCGGTCTGAATGGTCGTGAGTTGTCAATGAGCGATATTATCTTCAAGATTGGACCACGTATTAACGCCAGCGGCCGTATGGAGAATGGTAAGAAAAGTGTTGACCTACTTGTTGAAAGAGAATATAGTATGGCGCTCGATCAAGCAAAGCATATTGACGAATACAACGAACAGCGAAAGGATGTAGACCGTCAGATGACAGAAGAGGCCAACCAGATTGTTGCTCGTTTGGAGAGCCAGAAACACCAATCAAGTATCGTCCTCTATGATGAGCATTGGAAGAAAGGTGTCATAGGTATCGTTGCCTCTCGTCTGACTGAAATCTATTTCCGTCCGACAGTAGTCTTAACACGTGACGAGAACCTTGCTACAGGGTCTGCACGTAGTGTAGCTGGTTTCGATGTATATGCAGCGATTAAGAGTTGTCGTGATTTATTATTGAACTTTGGTGGACATACATACGCAGCCGGACTAACTATGAAGTGGGCAGATGTAAAGGAGTTCCGTGAACGCTTCCAAGCCTACGTAGAACAGCACATTGAGCCTGAACAGCGCGAGGCAATCCTCGACATCGATGCTGTTATCGACTTTAAGGATATAACCAAAAAGCTACACACTGATTTGAAACGCTTTGCCCCATTTGGTCCTGGCAATCCCAAACCACTCTTCTGTACGTTAGATGTTTACGACTTTGGAACAAGTAAGGTTGTAGGACGCGAGCAAGAGCATATCAAGTTAGAACTGGTTGACTCTAAATCCAACAACGTAATGAATGGTATCGCTTTCGGACAGAGTGCTTCAGCCCGTTACATCAAATCAAAACGCTCGTTTGACATTGCCTACACGATTGAAGATAACGTCTTTAAGCGTGGATCTGTTCAACTGCAAATAGAAGATATCAGACCTACTGAGGATTGCTAACAATTGTATTGATCTGTATTATTTGTATCAACAATAAGGACTATCAACCCTAAAGTCCAAAAGCTCAAACCTCAATGTTCATCGTTCAAAGCATGTAGTTTAATGTCTTATCTCGACATTCTTCATCAATATTGGGGCTATCCTGATTTCCGTGGTATTCAGAAGGACATCATCGAGAGTATCGGTTCAGGAAAGGATACCTTAGGACTAATGCCAACAGGAGGAGGAAAGTCCATAACTTTCCAAGTACCAGCATTAGCCCAAGAAGGAGTGTGCCTGGTCATTACTCCTCTTATTGCGTTGATGAAAGACCAGGTTGACCATCTCCGTCAACAAGGCATCACTGCTGCTGCTATTTATTCTGGCATGCGCCATGATGACATTGTATCAACCTTGGATAACTGCTCTTTTGGAGGTATAAAGTTGCTTTATATCTCTCCTGAGCGTATAGGGTCTGACCTTTTTCAAACAAAACTACGACACATAAAAGTGAGTTTCATCACTGTTGATGAAGCCCATTGTATCAGTCAATGGGGTTATGACTTTCGCCCTTCGTACTTACAGATTGAGAACATCCGAAAGTTAGTACCTGATGCACCTATCCTTGCCTTAACTGCAACAGCTACACCAGATGTCGTTGATGATATTCAAGACCGCTTAGGATTTAAAGAGAAGAATGTCTTCCGAATGAGCTTTGAGCGTAAGAACTTAGCTTATGTCGTACGCCAAACTGAGGACAAAGATGCCGAGATGGTACATATTCTGCAATCCTTACCCAAGACAGCTATTGTCTACTGCCGTAGCAGAAAACGCACAAAGGAGATTGCAAAGATGCTCACAGAACATGGTATCTCGGCTACATGGTATCACGCAGGCTTAGAACCTGGTGTTAAAGACCAACGCCAGAACGACTGGCAGACTGATAGGATACGTGTCATGGTTGCGACGAACGCATTTGGTATGGGTATTGACAAGCCTAACGTACGTGTAGTTATCCATATTGATTGCCCGAGTTCATTGGAGGCTTACTTCCAAGAGGCAGGTCGTGCAGGTCGTGATGGTAATAAGGCATACGCCGTTCTACTTTATAATGGCAATGACAGACGCACACTGCAGAAGCGCATCGAAGATACCTTCCCACCTAAAGACTATATCCAAACAGTCTATGAACACTTAGCCTACTTCTATCAGATAGGCGTTGGGAGTGGCTACGGATGTATATTTGAGTTTCCGATTGACAAATTCTGCAATACTTTCAAGCATTTTCCCATACGTGTTAACGCAGCATTGACCATCCTTCAACGAGCAGGATATATTGATTACGAACTTAACCCAGACACTAAGGCACGTGTTCGCTTCCTTCTCAATAGGGATGAACTTTACCGATTAGACTCGCTGAGCGATAAAGAAGACGATATCGTAACAGCACTACTTCGCAATTATGGTGGACTCTTCTCCGACAATGGCTACATAGATGAAAGTTATCTTGGACAGGAAGCTGGGTTGGATAGAAACCAAACCTACATGATACTCACCAATCTTAGTAAAAAACGTATCATCAATTTCATCCCTCGTAAGAATATACCACTTATTAGCTACACACAAGATCGTATTGACGGTGTTGATGTTGTTCTTAGTAAAGAGGTATATGAAAATCGAAAAGAAGAATTTATCAAACGCATCAACTCTGTTATCAATTACGCACAAAATGAGCGAGTGTGTCGCAGCAGACAGCTACTTTCCTATTTCGGAGAAAATAAATCAACCGACTGCGGACAATGTGATGTCTGCTTATCGCATACCAAAGAAGATGATACGAACGAGAAAGAACAAATCAGAAAACAACTGCTGACACTCTTAGAAGATGGGCATAAGCATGCTATTACAGAGATTCGTCAACTGAATGATGATTGGGACCTTGTTCAGCAGGTTATGCGAGAGATGATTCTGGAAGAGGAGATCCTTTTGGATGGAAGTTTCTTATTTCTACCCTAAAAGATTTGGTCTTCTGATACATGGATTAATGTGGTAGGTCTCAACACATCTCGGTTTATTGGAGTCCTCACTAATTGGACTAAAATTAAAGCTGAAATACAACGTTTATAACAAATTTATTTTTAAATTCATTTGCTGTCATTTTAACATTTAGAACTAACTCATTGCAATCTAATTAGTTAGATACTCATAAAGCATGACAGATGTGACAGGAAAAATTATTTTGTAGATACAGCCTACTTATTGTAGGCTCGCATCAGTAAGAACCAACAGCTTCTCGTTGGTTCTACTAATATTTGATTGGCATCAAACAAACTGAACTCTACAACGACAAACCTCTACTTCTGCGCTGTCTCTATTACTCTTGGTTATTCTAACATCAAAATCAGTATCTGAATCCCGACCCTCTCGATAGAAGTGGAGTCTATCTCCTTGATGAGATTCTGCTACGTATGCTATCTCAAAACGCTTGATACAATGCTGCTTATACCAAGCTACGTCCCACAGATCTAATACATGCTCTATGTACTTGACTGAGTTTATATGCCCATTGATATCTACATCATTATAATAAGTGTCGATTGAACGGATTGGAGTTGCACCAACTGATAGCTTCACACGTGAAGACTTTTCTATCGGACAAGGATATTCGGTTTCTATATACTCAGTTATCAAGCCGCCACGAACGGCAAGTATGTCGGCAGGATGACGTGTATCAAGGTCTATCATGGCCCACACACTCTTTCCGTAACCATAAACATGCCCAGACTCCCCGACTATCTTAAAGTTACGGCTTGTAAAAGACCTCAGAGCACTGTCCACCCAAGTCTCTACGAAAAACTTATCGTAGGCCTTCGGCATGTCCTCCACCTCAATAGCCAAGCGACTCAACACCCACGTCTTATTGACAGTATTGAGATAATTCATACCATAACCACGATCATTACTATGGAAATCAGCAGCATTCAACAAGTGATTGCCTAAGTGACCCATAAACAAATGATTGGAAAAGTCGCAATGAAACGGCTCAGCCAAAAACTCATATCTTCCTATCTTTGATAACTTTTCCATATTACACTTATCTTACACGAACATTTACTTTATGCATTTACCAATGCCTAACTTATTATTATAACGGAAAAATTGTCATTATATTCTATGTAAGCAAGAAAATCTGAAGACTCGTAGTTGCCCTTAGTAGAAATGAATCGTTATATCTAAAGAAGGCACACTCCACTTCTTAGGGAACAGTTCAAACATTTAACCTCACTCTTCATGAGGATTAATAGGATTAAGAAAAATCATTACACATAGTCGAGCAGAACACCCCTTATGTTGGGGTATAATATCCTTTCAGATAAAATTCGTAACACACATTGTATCAATATGTTACATATTGCATTAAAGAAGACGCCCTTCTTGAGGCAAGAAGGGCGTCTTCATCACCCAAGAAGAGCATGTTCTTGAATACTGTTAGGCCTCTTCTTCTATCTAAAAGACCATGTATTACTCTCTTGAGAGTCAAAAAAAGTTTACGTTAAGACAATGGATAGGCCCTATATATAGATTCTATTTGCGTGCAAAATTCAATGCTTCTCTGTGGAAGAAGGACTTTCCCGCTCGATAAGATGACATATATGAGACATGTTAAGTGTGTTGTTTCTCACAGAGATCGCACTATATGACAAGCAGTAAGTTGATTACGAAAAAGCAAAATAAAAAGGGATGCACCCTAAAGATGCATCCCTTATTGTTATTGTTTGAAGGATTGTCCTTCTTAACTTACTCGTTTAGATTACTTTACGTAAACAACTGCAAGACGGTTAGAAGTTACACCCTGTACACCCTTACCAGTTGCCTCGTCAACGATAACGCCACGACCCTTGAGGTAGTTAGCAACTACGTCAGCACGAGCCTGTGAGAGACGATCGTTAAGTTCCTTAGAACCCTCTGGAGAAGCTGTACCAACAACCTGAACGTGAACACCCTCCTTAACGTTGTTAAGAGCAGCCTTAGCGTCGTTTGTAAGAGCAGACTTACCCTGAGCGAATGTTACGAATACGAGGTCAGATACAGTGAACTCCTTAACCTTAACAGAAGGAACTTCCTTAACAACCTCCTTAGTGATAACCTCTGGCTTACGGTTGCGGAGCTCGTTGATCTGAGCGTTCAAAGCATCGATCTCTGCCTGGTCACGTGGAGTAACGATTGTGAAGTTGTGTGTACCGTTAGAGTTAGCAAACTTGTAGATGAAACCAGCATTCAACTGAACGAATGAGTTGTTGATGTTGTAAGCTGGCTGACCTGCCTGTGAAGCTGCCTTGTAACCATACTCCTGATGATCAGCTAAAGCTACTGGATTCAAAGCATTACCAGTTGCAACTAATTCCTTGTTCTTTGACTGACCCAAGAATGCGAAATTGATAGAAGGCTCTACGTAGAACTGGAACTGCTTCTCTGAACCGAAATTGAAAGCGAAATCAAGAGCTGCCTTTGAAGTCATACGGTTACGGTTGTCAGCAGTAGCATCTTTGAATGCCTTGTTGCTTGTGAATACGTGCATCCAACCAAGACCATAGAGTGCACTAACCTCGAATGTACGTGGCTCACCCTTGTAACCACCGAACCAGTTGCTAAGGTTTACAGTACCGAGCAAGCTTGCGTTAGTAGCGCGAACTACAGTACCTGTAGAAGTCCAAGGCTTGTTAGAGAAGTATGCATTACCCTCAATAGCCAAACCGAATACTGGAGTGAAATAACGACCGATACGGATTCCAGCGTTTGGATCGAGGTCGCTCAACCACTT
>FLSE01000653.1_pt1 | contig 14042 bp, 8 predicted proteins | sample 1550461 | NCBI WGS metagenome assembly FLSE01 (sample SAMEA4031758, study PRJEB14383) | metagenome | biome: human; feature: oral; material: saliva | place: Philippines | collected 2014 | reverse complement strand
CCGGCGGGACGGATCGCCTCGTGCGCCTCCTGCGCGCCCTTCGACGTGGTGCCGTACAGGCGCGGGGACTCGGCCACGGCCTCGGCCCCATAGAGCTGGGTGGCCTGCTCACGGGCGGCGTGAATCGCCTGGCTGGACAGGGCCGTAGAGTCGGTACGCATGTAGGTGATGTAACCGGACTCGTAGAGGGACTGGGCGGTGCGCATCGTCGAGGACGCGTTCCAGTGCAGCTTGCGCGACGCCTCCTGCTGGAGGGTCGACGTCGTGAAGGGGGCTGCCGGGCGGCGGCGGTAGGGCTTGCGGGTCACCGAGTCGATGACCGAGGCAGGGGCACCCTCCAGCGCCTGCGCATAAGCCCGGGCCGTGGCCTCGTCCAGATGCAAGACGCCAGCCTTGACGGCCTTCGCGCTCAGCTCGCCCTTCTCGCTGAAGTCGGAGCCGGTCGCGATGGCGTGGCCGTCCACGGAGGCCACGCGCGCGCCGAAGGCCTGGCCCGCCGACGTGAAGGCCGTGTCGATCGACCAGTACTGGGCGCTCACGTGGGCCATGCGGTCGCGTTCCTTGGCGACCACGAGGCGCGTGGCCACCGACTGCACGCGGCCGGCCGACAGTGACGGGCGGATCTTGCGCCACAGGAGGGGCGAGACCTCGTAGCCGTAGAGGCGGTCGAGGATGCGGCGGGTCTCCTGCGCATCCACGAGGTCGGTGTCCAGATCGCGCGTGTTCTCCAGGGCGCGCTGGATCGCTTCCTTCGTGATTTCGTGAAACACCATGCGGCGCACGGGAACCTTCGGCTTCAAGACCTGCAGGAGGTGCCACGCGATAGCCTCACCCTCGCGGTCCTCATCAGTTGCCAGGAAGAGTTCGTCGGATTCCTTGAGGAGCTTTTTGAGTTCGGTGACCTTTTTCTTCTTATCCGGGTTCACCACGTAGTACGGCTTGAAGCCCTCGTCCACGTTGACAGCGAAGCGACCGAATGGCCCCTTCTTCATATCCTTGGGCAGCTCGGAGGGCTGCGGGAGGTCGCGGATGTGGCCGATGGAAGCGGTTACGTGGTAGTCGGGACCCAGGTATCCCTCAATGGTGGCGGCCTTCGCAGGAGACTCCACAATCACGAGCTTCGTCGCTGACATTCCCTGTCCCTTCCCCGTTACTTCCCCAGTATTTGTAGCACCTCACCGGCGGGTCTACGCGCCGAGGCATCTGGGAGGACCTTACCGCGTCCCACCCACATCTGGGTACCTGGGCCGCCTCCGCGCGTCTCACGCCTGTCGCGTTTGACATGGACGAGGCCGGGGCTGATTCTCGCGCGCGCGTATTGCGCTACGACGGCAATAGACGCATCGCGGTCGGCTTGTCGTGGCTGGCCCACCTCCCCATCGGTTCCTCCGATCACGCTCACCCCTCGCAGGCCCCCTCTGCCGATTTTTCCTCCGGATTCTCCGTCACCTGGGAAAACAAGCAAGGACCTGGGTGCCAAGAGGCCGGTCGTCGTCTCCTATGATTGTGGCGAATTCTCCTGCCGTCGGGCACAATGCGAGACGTGATCCTACGCTTCCTGTCTCAGATTCCAGCCCCCGTGTGGTTCGCCCTCGGCGTCTTCGCCCTGTGGTGTTTGCACGGCCCGCTCGACGATCTTGTCGCCATCGCGCGGGGCAGGATTCCCACGCCCTCCGACCTGCGAAAGGCCGGCAAGACGAAGGAATGGAAGAAGGCCAGCGCGGAGCACGTGCCGGTCGTGAGCGGGTCGCGCGCCTCGATGGCGTCCGATCCGCACGCAAGGCTGCTTGCTCCCTCGTTCCCTAACGCGCTGTGCAACGACAACCCGGTCAACGTCCTAGAGGTCGCCAGCGTCGAGGATACCCGGAAGATGCTCGAAGACAGCTGGGGGATCACGAACCGCGCCGACCTCGTCACGCGCATCTATCGGCTCCTGTGCGGCGACCATAGCAAGGGGTACGCGGCCCTGCGCAGCAGGTGTGCCGATCCCGAGTGGGTGGAGCGCGTCCTCGAGGACCTGGACAAGACCGTTGACAAGTCCACGATGGACGTGGAGATGTGCTGGCGCATCCATCGTTTCCTGAATAATGATCGGGGCATCCAGGACGTGGAGTTCGCGGCCTGGGATTTGATGCGCGCGGCGATGCTGACACGGTCGGGCTTCGCGCTCGGCTGGCTCAGTGAGGACGAGGCATGGGACACTCTCGCGCTCATCAACCACGCGCTGCAGATGCACTATTCCTCGTGGGACGAGGCCTGGGAGGCCTACCGTCTCGGCCGCTGGCTGTGGGCGGCCGAAGGGCCGGAAGAGGAGGCAGCCGACGACATGCATGATCGCGCCCGGGGCGCGTACCTGCTGGGCAAGCGCGGCCTGTGGAAGTCCCTCCCGTGGGATGCCCCGATCCCTGAGTCCCGCTTCCTCCTGCTCGACGCGGTCGCCGCCGTCGGTCGCCTGCAGGTGCTCTCCGTCAGCAACTGGCGGAAAGCCTCGGCCTGGGAGCGGGAGCTGGACGCGCAGGCGCGCTGGCGCACTCCCCTGGCGATGGGCGGAAAGCCCATCGTCCACTGACGCGCCGCGAGCGCGCCCGGTCCGGCCCGACCCAGCCACGGCCTCGTCCCACGATGAAGCCCACGGACTCGCGCAAAGCCCTGAGCACCGACGTCCGCACACGGACCCCGACTGTGCGCCACCACCGGCAGAACGGTCGGGGTCCGCGCACGTCACCCAGGCCTCGTCCATGCCCGCGCGCATAACGTTTGTGTGAGCGAGTCTCCATCGGGCACAATCGTGACCGTGATTCCTCATTTTGTCTCTGAGATGCCCATCCCCGTGATGCTGGCGGTCATCGTGGTGCTCGTCGGCCTGCCGATCGTCTTCATCAAGGACGCTCTGACCCGATCCAAGGGGGCCATGCCCGCGCCGACGGACGTGCGCAAGGCCGGCAAAGGCAACGAGTGGGACAAACTCAACAAGCATCACACACCCAAGTTGCGCGGATCGCGCAAGGCCCTGGCGACCGACGTCCATGCGCGCCTGCTCGCACCGTCCTTCCCCTACGCGCTGTGCCACGGCAACCCGGTCGACGCGCTCGCCGTGTCCGAACCCAGCTCCACTAAGGAGATGCTGTCGCGCGACTGGGGAGTCACAAACCGCTTAGAGCTGCTCCGCCAACTCTATTGGCTCCTCCAGGAGGGACACCGCAAAGATTTTGGACACACGCGCGAGCAGTGCGGCAATCCCTCGTGGCTGAAGAACCGCCTCGCGCGCCTCAACGAGGTCGCCGACGAGCAGACGGACGCGTGGGAGGAACGCTGGCGCATCCACCGCTTCCTCAACAACGACCGCGGCATCAACGACGTGGACTTTGGCGCGTGGGACTTCATCCGCGCGGCCATGCTGATCCGCGCGGGCGCTGCCCTCGGGTTCATCACGGACGAGGAAGCCTGGGACACCCTCGCGATCATCAACCACGCGCTTCACATGTCCTACTCTTCATGGGACGAGGCCTGGGATGCCTTCCGCCTCACACGCTGGCTGTGGGCCGCCAAAGGGCAGGCACAGGAGGCAGAGAACGACCTGCACGACCGCAACCGCGGAGAGTTCCTTATCGGAAAGAACGGCCTGTGGACTGCGATCCCCTGGGACCTCCCCTCCCCCACGTCTCGTTTCCTCCTGCTCGACGTGCTCGCAACCGAGGGCGGCCTGCACCTGCTGTCCCCCTCGGGCTGGGAGGACGCCTCGGCCTGGGAGAGGGAATTCGACACCCAGACGCGCACTCGCGCCCCCATGTCCATCGGCGGCAAGCCGATCGTCCAGTAGTCACGCCGCCGCGCACAGGACGTAGAATGAGTCGTCAGTCCTGATACGCGAACCGCACAGTCCAGTAGGAAGTCTGGGCGATGCCTCGCATCCGTCGCTGCCCCGAGCAGAATCCAGCGTCATCGGGTCCACCGTGGTGTACCTGGAGACGAGTAATGAAGACGGAGTCCACACTATATTTCGATGGTCAGTTCTGGGTCGGTGTCATTGAGCGCCACGAGGACGACCGTGTTCGCGCCGTTAGAATCGTGTTCGGCGCGCAGCCCTCAGACGCGGAGTTCTACGAGTTCCTTCTCGCTCACGCTAACACGCTCCTGTGCCGCCTCGACGAGGCCGCTTGGGCTTCCGATACGGCCCAACGCCGGGCGACGCATCACAACCCTAAGCGCGCACAGCGCCAAGCTTCTCGCCTCGCTCGCCGTGCGTTTCCTTCCACTGCATCACAGGCATCGATTCAAGCGGAACGCGAACGCACGGCACAAGAACGAGCTTCCACGACCAGGCAGGAGAAACGAGAGAAAGCTGAAGAGAAACGCCGACTCGCCCGCCTGAAAGCGAAAGCTCGCCACCGCGGCCACTAAGGGCTGCACGTTAACCCCTTGATACGCACGTAAACCCCATGACCTGTGCGTGGGCGGCGCTGCGTTCCTCGCCCCGGTGGCCACTTTTGCGCCGCTGTTGTTCTGAGGATTTCTCAGCAGTCGCCGTTTCCTCCCCCGCGGGTCCCAACGAGGGCTCGCGGGGGAGTATTTTGTCCGGGTGTCCTCCCGCATGCTCATGTCGTCCGTCGGCAAGCCGTTAGTCTTGACAGACAGCCCCGGGAGGACGCCCCCATTTCTGTGCAGAACTGCCGCGCCTGCGCGCCGTTGCCGATATAATGTCCCCATGGACTTCTGACATCGCGCCCCTGCCCCACTCCTTCTGTCCTCGGTGCGTCATGTCCACGATTGTCTTTTCCCACGTCTTCTTTTCCTACGGCACGCTGCCCGTCCTCACTAACGTCTCCTTCACGTGTGGCCCCGCCGACCGCCTCGTCGTTGTCGGCCCGAACGGGATCGGCAAGTCAACGCTGCTGGCCCTCGCAGCGGGCCGACTCCAGCCGGACTCCGGAACAATCGCCGGCCCGACGCTCTCCGCGACCCAGCTAGTTCCCCCAATTCATCGGCCCGCGGCCACGCGGTCAGCACCGGGAGTCCCTCTGGCGTCCCGCCCTCCGCTCGCGGGGGACAGGGAGTCCCGCACCGTCGCACAGCTCATCGATGCCGCCACGTCAGGCACCCGCGAGCTGGCGGCACGCTTCAACTTCCTCACCGAGCACCTCGCCCGGGACCCCTCTCCGCGCGACGAAGCGGAGTACGACCGCGTCCTAGCGGCGATGATCACGCGGGACGCGTGGACCATCGACACGCGCCTCGAACAGACCCTGGAGGTCCTTGACCTAGGAGGCCTCGACCGCTCCCGCCCCCTCGCCTCCCTCTCCCCAGGGCAGCGTGCCCGCCTGCGCCTGGCCCTCACCCTCGTCGATCGACCAGATGCCCTCGTCCTGGACGAACCGACGAACCACCTGGACACTGACGGGCGCGAGCACCTAGCACACACAATCGACGACTGGCAGGGGCCGGTGCTCATGACCAGCCACGACCGGGCCTTCATTGAGCGCACGGCGACGGCGCTGCTCGACCTGGATCCAACACCGTGGCGGGCGCTGGCAATCTCCAAGGGAGAGCCCGCAGACTTCGGGGCGTACAGGGTAGGAGGATCCTACTCGGACTACCTGCGCGACAAGGCCGCCGCACGCTCGCGGCACACCGCGATCCATGCGGATCAGCAGGCCGAGAAACGCCGACTCGTATCTCACCAGCGGGATTCGACGGTGGTGGGGCATGCGTGCTTCAAACCCCGCACCGAGACGAGGATGGCACAGAAGTACTACGCCGACCGGAGCCAGGCCACCTCTACGAGGCGCATCAACGACGATTCCCGGAGGCTGTCGGTTCTCGCGGCACACGAAGTCCCCAAGCCCCGCTATGACCAGGGCGGGTTCTCTTTCCCCCGCGCTATGAGGACCACCATGGGCGGGACATCACCGCACCCACACGCAATGGGCATCGCCCTGGCCGTCCGCGGCGCGTCGGTGGAGGGGCGCCTTGCGCCGACCTCCTTCGAGGTGCGCTACGGCGAGCACCTCCTCGTCGCGGGGCCCAACGGGTCGGGCAAGACCACCCTGCTGGAGTGGATCGCACGCGGGGCCCCCAGCGGGGCGCACGGATGCATCGACGCCACCTCCAGGGTCGTCCTCGTGCCCCAGGTGCTCCCGCAGCCCGGCGACCCCCTAATCCCCGAGAATGCGTGGTACCTGGGCATCGGGGAGGCCGGGAAGGGATTCGTTCCCCCAGCGGCGTGGAACCGGCCGCTCGGTGAGCTCTCCGCGGGAAACCAACGCAGGGCACAGCTGGCGTTCGCGGCGCGGGCCGACGCTCAGATCCTAGTGATCGACGAGCCCACGAACTACCTGGACCTGAATGCCTTGGAGTCCCTCGAAGAGGCGATGCGCGAGTGGGAGGGAACCCTGGTTATCTCAACGCACGACGAGTGGCTGATCACCCGCTGGTGGGGCAGAATCCATCAACTCGGCGGGACGTGAGGGAATCAAGGACCCCACATCGAACGCGAGGCTCGCGGAAGCATACGGCAGGACTTCCAGCGTACGCAGAGCCTCAGCCAGGACTGGCTGAAGCAAGGAGCAAGACGGAGAACCCTAGCACTCATCAACCAGGCTCTACATGTCTTCCGCTCCTATGACAGGAGAGATGAGAGACCCTCCGCATCACCCGCTGGCTGTGGACCACCGCGTGCAACGAGCGCACCGCGAACAACGGTCTTACGACTACCGCAACGGACGTTATCGACCTGAGTACGCGGTCCGGCGCTACCCGGTGCATGGTTGCGTGCGGACGCGGGCGGCCACGAACTGGATAGGAAAGCACGAACTGGATAGCTTACGACGTTCTGGATAGGAAAATAACCTATCCAGAATCGCGGTTCCTATCCAGAACGTGCAGTCCGCTCCCTCCCAGGTGAAGGACACCGCGATGCAGGCCCCGCGCCAGCAGTCCCGAAGTAGCAGGCGCCCGCGCGGAGGCAGTACTCCCGCGCATCGCCAACAGACTGAAGACACGCACCCTCACATCCCGTACATTGTTCTGTACATAGGCGAGCAGAGGAGCACCCATGAAGATCATGACCTACACCGAGTCGCGCGCTCGCTACGCGGAGGTCCTCGACCAGGTCGTCAACGACCGCGAGGAAATCGTCATCACCCGGCAGGGCCACGGGAGCGTCGTCATCATCGCCCTCGACGAGTACGAGTCCCTCATGGAGACCGTCTACCTCATGCAGTCCCCCGCAAACGCACGCCACCTGCGCGAATCGATCGCACGTCACCGCGCTGGTGAGGGCGTCGTCCATGACCTCATTGACCTCGACGAGGACTGATCATGCACATCACGTGGGACGAGGAAGCCTGGAACGACTATGTCTGGTGGCATTTCGAGGACCGCAAGACCCTCAAGCGCATCAATGCCCTCATTAAGGACATCCAGCGCAACGGAAATGAGGGGATCGGCAAGCCTGAGCCTCTCCGCTACGAGGTCTCCGGATACTGGTCGCGCCGGATCGACTCACGTCACCGCCTGATCTACCAGATCAGCGACGACGGTGAGGCCCTCTGGATCGTCGCCTGCCGCTTCCACTACGGCCAGTAAAATTCACGAGGCCCGGGCTGAATCCACCCCGAAAGACAAGTAACAACGCCCTGACGTCAAGCGCCGCGACTGCATCTGCAGCCGCGGCGCCCGCGCACACAACACCGCTCAGTACGTCAGGAACCCCCAGCGGATCAGGTCGCGCAGGGGCACCTCAATCTCGGCGCGGACGCGCCGCGCTGAGTGTTTCCGCCGCCTCGCGCGCGAGGTCAGTCGGGGCATCAGGCAGCGCGTCGAGCGCCCGCAACGCCTGAGCAAGGGCACTCGATCCCTTCATCTTGGAGCGCAGCTCATCGGGCACGCACACCCTCATGCCGTAGTCGCCCGCGAGCGTCACCAGGGCCTCGACCATACGATTCGCACCCCTGACGCTGCCCAAGGACGGCAACAGTGCGGCGATGGTCTGGGCGACGCGGTAGCCGGCCAGCGCCGAGATGGACGCGCAGTCGGTGAGCGTCTGGGTGACCCTCCCGGGTCCGAACCACCCGTTGCGCAGCAGGTAGCCGAACTCACCAGCCATGGCCGCCGAGTCGTATCGCCCGGTGTCGGCGAGGCGCGCGATGGCCTCGGCGGCGATGGCCCGATAGTGTGCCTGCGCGGCGGTGGACGCCCACGCCAGGGCCGAGTAGGTGGGTGGGCCCGGTGCCCGCCACCCCTCTCCCAGCGCGCGAACGATCACCTCGAAGGCAGTGATGACCTGCGGGAATTTGACAAACGCGCCCTGGAGGACGGGCATCGCGTGGGCGGCCAGAATATCCGGGTTGTGTTGGAGGGCCCAGGCAGCCCACGCGTAGGCGACGCCGCTCGACCGGTAGTCCCCGGATTCCAGGAGCCGCCCGGTGAACTCGGGAGCCACCCCCGCGACGTTTGCGAGGGCGCCCGCCAGCGAGTCCTCGCCCGTGGCTGGGGTTTGCCCGGGGATCGCCCACGTCTCGTGCATGTCATCGGTCTTGGCGTACTCGCCGCGCACGACGCTCACCGGCTTTTGATAGGGGGCGCGGATAATCTGGCGCTCCCACTGCACCTCCATGGGTTCCAGCGGCTCGGTCAGGATCGGGTCGAAGCGGTACATGTCCTGACCGTTCGGCTTGTCGTAGGGCTTGTCCCCCAATGCGACGCGCAGCTGCTCGTGCAGGAGGCGGACCGGGCCGCGGTGCTGCTCCCATTCGCTGCCCTTGCGCCGGTAGCCGCGGAAGTGGCCGGCCTCGGGCGCGTCCTTCACCTCCACGTCGCGCAGGAGCCGCGAGGCCAGGTAGGACAGCTGGTTGGCTCCCTTCCAGTTGGGGGCGCTGCGCCAGTACTTAGCGAGCAGCGCCTTGTCGGCCTCCGCCAGCTCGATGCCCTCGCTGCTGATGCGCGTCAGGAGCGCGGGCAGGGCGGTGCCCGCGGCCGCGTCCTCGAAGAGGGCGTGCAGCACCGCGACGGCCGCGTCGTTGTTGGCGGGAAGCTCGGCGGTGTGCGTCGTGCGCGGCAGGTCCGCTGCGGGGGCGTCGGGGAACGTCCACGAGGCCTGGGGGCCCTCCCCGAGTTCGCGCCCCTGGGCGGTCGCACCGAGGGCGGCCGTACCCGCAGGCCCGGCCCCGGCCTCGTCCCCACGGCCCCCGGAACCGTCAGAGTCCCCGGAACCAGTGGGGGCCGCGACGAGCGCGGCGGCGCGGTCTCGCAGGTCGAGGGGGAACTCGGCCCCAGCGACCACGTCACTGACGGCGGCCGCGCACCCGGGATGGGCCTTGACGAGGGCGGCGAGCAGGCGCAGGTGCGCGCGCAGCAGCTTCTTCTCGGAGCGCGCGAGGACTCGGGCGCTGACCTGCACGAGCGCGTCCACCTGCTCCACCGACAGCTCCCCGACGAGACCCACGAGGGCCTTGTGCGCCAGGGACACCGTCGGCGAGGGCCCGGCCCCGAGCAGGGCGATGAGGTCCGAGGCCGCCTCGAGCTTTTCCTCGTGCGTCGGTTCGAGCGCCTCCCAGGCCCGCGAGAAGACGCGGGCGTTGTATGCGGAGAAGTCGCGCCTCTGGGCGACCAGACACTCGGAGAGGATGCGGGGCCGCAGCTGCGGGAGGCGCGTCGCCATGTAGCGGACGAGGTCGTGGCTGTGCAGGCGCTCGAAGTCGCCGCCGGGCGCGGAGGGGTCCTCGCGGTACATCCACACGAAGAGGGCGGAACCCGGCAGGGCGCCCTCGACGCGGAAGAACTGCCAGAACTCGTGGTCCAGGAAGGTCAGGTTCTCCTCGAAGAAGCGCTGCGTTTCATCCGAGGTGGGGTGAGGTGCGGGAATGATCCTGCGCGCGAAGTACTCCAGGGAGGGCGCGGAGGTCAGGTGCGCTCCACGCTCAGCCAAAATGGTGCGGTAGGTGTGCCAGAAGGCAACGCCGCCGGGGCTGCCGGCGGCCTCCTCGAGCCACTCGCCGCTGCGCTGAGCCGCGCCGCGCCTGTGGGCGGCGAGCAGACGCTCCAGGTCTGCTCCCTCGCGCGGGTCACCGCCGCGGCGGCCCGACCACCGGGCACCGTAGTCGTCGCCGGCGTCATCGCTCCCAGCCAGGGCGGCGCGCAGGAACGCACACATGCACACCGTGTCCTCGGGGACCGCGTCCCACTCCCACTCGACGGCTGGCGGAATGAGTCGCGCGAAGGGCACGGACTTGAACAGGGAACGCCGGTCCTTCTCCGAGACCCCCTCCAGCACCCGCTCGTAGGCGTCGATGGCGCTCTCCCCAGAGGCGAGGAGGCGCTTGAGAGCCGCGCGGCGCTCGGCCAGAGTCGCAGGCGCGGTCATTGTCCCTTCTCTTTCAGCGTGCGAGCATACCTGGCCGTCTGGGAGGTCCCTCGGAAAAGGGCGAGCCAGCCAGCAAGCTCCTCGCCCAGCGGTGGTGCCCACCCCTCGGCCTGCGCCCGCGCGTACTGCGCGGTCACGGCACCCAGCAGCTGTCCGATGCCCGTGCGCCCACGCTCAAGCCCGGGGAGCAGCGCGAGCGCCAGATCGAGCGCGAGTCGCGGGTCCACGTTCCCCAAATCCTTGAACGCCTGCGCCCACCGGTTCAGTTTCACGGTGTGCGCCACAGCCGCGAAACCAGCCACGGCCTCGTCGAAGGAGAGGTCCCCGCGCGCCACCAGGGAGGCCAGGGCCTCGACGCCAAGCGCACGCGACTCCACCTCGCGTTCTCCCATCGCCTGGCCAAGAAACCCCGCGGACAGCGAATCCCAGCGTCCGCCGTGCTCACACAGGGCCCGGTAGCACTCACAGGTCAGCTGGGTGTTGTCAAGCACGTACCACTGCGAGGCGAGCAGGCAGACGGCGAAGTGGCGTACCAACGCGGGGTAGATGTAGCGGTGGGCAGTAAAATCGCCCGAAGCACTCGCAATATCCGCAAGCGCGCTCAGCTCCGCTCCCGCCGCGCCCGTCTGCGCACCGACGATACGCGGGGTAAAGAACGCATAGACGGGCGAGCCGTCACGCGCGACCTTCGGCTTCCCGCTGCGCGACTCGTAGGCGGGGTGCCCCTCCCACGCAACGGAGAGGGAGGACAGGTAGCCCTCGGCACGTCTGCGCACCACCCCCTCAAGGGCGAGGCGAATGCGGGCAACAGCGGAGGACGGCAGGTCCTCCTCCCGTTCCTCCACGAGCGCGAGCGCCGCTGCGCAGTCCGGGTGCTCAGTGTCTACGCGCAGCAGCGCCTGGGTGAGGTCGGCTGGAAGGGGGGTGGCGTTCCCATTGTCCAGGGCACGGCGCACGAGCGTCAGGGGATTCACGGCTCCCCGATCATCGGTCGGCGTCGCCAGGAGGCGGTAGCGCTGCCCGCGTGCGAGCAGGCCCGCGACCTCGATGATGCGCTCTCGCATGAGGGTGGGCATGTTCTCCGATTCCAACCACGTGGTGGCTGTGGCCAGCGGGTTGCGCGCGCCCTCCTCTCCCCCATCGAGGGCTATCTGCAGGAGACGTCCGAGCATGCGCTCGTACCCAAATCTGCGCGTGGTCAGGCGCCGCACGAGCGGGCGCAACGATTCCAGCACAGCCGGATCGATTTCTGGGGAAGCAAGGAAGGCAAGCAGCAGCTCGTATTCGAGCCCCATCTGTGCCTTCTCAGCCAGGACGCCGACCCGCCCGCTCACGTCCTCCGCGCTCATCGGTACCAGGTCGGCCACCTCCCGGAGAGGCGGCAGGAAGGCTTCAGGCTCGACCTGAGTCCGCGCCTCGTGGACGAGGCCGGGGCCGGGCCGGTCGCCCACCGCTCCGGCGGACACGAACTCGCGTGCCTCGGGGGTAACCAGCGGGTCCAGGTCAGCCTGGCTCACGATGGCTGCGACGCTCTCGCGCGTCAAGAGGCTGGCGGTCACGTAGTCGCGTGCGAGGCCCAGCGCCGCCCGCTGCACCTGCGCGTCCGGGAAGGAGAACGCAACGCCGAGCAGGGGTTCGGCCTCGGTGCCCTCCACGGCCCCGAGGCCGTCACGCAAGACCCCCAGCACTCGCAGGGCATTCGCCTTCGACCCCATGAGCGCGCCCTCGCAGCTGCGCGCAAACAGCTCCAAGTCGAGGCGACCGGCCTTGGCGAGGGTGGTCAGTTGTCCGACCGCCAGGGTCACGGTCGGCCCAACGGGAGAGGACATGAGGGTACAGAGGACCACCTGGCGGGACTCGGCCTCGTCGAGGGTCATGGCAAGCAGGCGCAGGGTGCGCGAGTACCACCCGGCGCGCGCGGAGGGCAGGTCGGCGACGAGCATATCGAGGAGAGCATCGATGAGGCGATCCCGGTCGACGAGTCCCTCGTTAACACTGGCTTCAAGCGTGCGCGACCAACCGGGCGACAACCTCGAACCCATGGTGGCAGAACGGTCGGAGGAGGACAGCGACACGCCGCTGTTGCCTTCCTGACGGAGTATCCCCCACACCAGCTCCTCGCGCAGCTCCTGATCGGCGCGCATGAGGGGCAGTTGCAGCCCGGGTTCGAGGCCGATGAGCGCCGTCAGGTACCGCTCGTCATGCTCGAGGGCCAGGTCACCGTTCAACTCAGCCAGGCGCAGGAAGCCGATGCCGTCCAACCACGGGCCGGGCAGCCGGGAACTCATGCTCAGATCACCATCCGTGGGCGGGCCCCCGTTGATCTCCAGCATGCGCGCGTAGACCTCGTCGAGCGTCCACTGATCCGGGTGCTGCCGGACCCACAGATGCAGCCTCCAAAAGTCCATGCATTCATCCAGGGTGTCGGGCAGCCAACGGATGTTGCTCACGATTCCTCCTTCAAGACCAGACAGACGGCGAGGACGTGCTTGCAGGGACCGCGCCCGCCCCTGTGTTTCATCCACCACGGACAGCTACAGCTGTACTCGCCGATGGCGTAGGGGTCGGCGGGCACCTCCACCCGGTAGCGGTTCGCACCCGAGGCGACGCGGAAGCGTGCCCCCTCCTCGCGGGTGATCGCGCCACGTTCAATCAGCGTGCGTGCGCCCGACAGGCGCGGGTGCATCGCGGTGAGCGCGTCGGGGCGGACGGGCAGGGGGCGGTGAAAGTAGGCACCCTCGGTAACGTCGAAGCCGACCTGCCCGCTCGAAGCGAGGAGCGCCAGGCCGCCAGCCACCCGGTCGGGGGCCAGGCCGGAGCGGGCCGCCATGAGCTGCGTATCAATGCGCGGCTCGAAGGAGAGCAGGGCGGAGAGCGCGTCCGCGTCTTCCTCGACACGCGGGTTACCAAGGGACGCCAGGACCGCACCCTCTCCCGAGAAGCCGCGCGACTTGGCGGGGCTGAGCCCCACGCTCAGCCCCGCACCCGGCATGCGGGCGACCCACAGGGAGGCGACCGGCTCGCTGTCCGCGTCCACGTCAGGTCCGTAGGCTTCGAGCGAGGTGATCAAGTGCAGGAGCGGCTCGAACACGCGCAGCCGCTCGGGTCCGGCGACGCACGCGGCCCCCGGCGCAGGCCTGGTCACCAGGCGCAGGCCGCGTACGGCCCGCCCCGCCCACATGACCGTACCCGTCGCGCTGGACTTGGGCAGGCCTCGGATAAATGCGCGGGCCTGCGCGGCGTTCAACGTGTGCAGGGGCATCATTGCGGAGGAGAGCATCTGCGTCTCCGCGAAGCCCTTGAGCCAGCGCAGGGACAATGGCACCTTCTCCTCCGTGACCTCCTCGTCCAGGGTCGTAGCCGTCAGCCCCTCCTTACCCACGCCCAAGTGCAGGGGTTCCCCCGCTCGCAGCGACGCCAGGGCGGCGCGCAGCGGCTGGTTCACGTCCACGTTGGTCACGCCGACCGCACAGTGAGCGGCGTCCAGGGCCGAGGCCTCCACGTCGAGCCTGGCGTACACGCCGCAGCACACGCTAAAAGACTCGAAGCGCAGGCCCTCGGCCGTATTGGTCACGACCGGGTCAAGCATCCCGATGCGGGTGAGGCCACCGCCTGGAGCAACGACCATGCCGGGCGGCACGTAGAAGCGGGTGCGCGCCACGCGTGCGACCGCGAGCAGGCC
>FLSE01002803.1_pt1 | contig 14208 bp, 15 predicted proteins | sample 1550461 | NCBI WGS metagenome assembly FLSE01 (sample SAMEA4031758, study PRJEB14383) | metagenome | biome: human; feature: oral; material: saliva | place: Philippines | collected 2014 | reverse complement strand
GTTTTCAGACGACCTTTTTGCTTGTAAGGAAAATTCGTTTGTAAAGAAAACAGGCTTACGTCTTGTTGGAACTTTTTACTTTAATGTAAATCGTAGTAGTTCTTATTAACTGATTTAAAAAATGAAAAGAAGCATATGACTAAGTGGGGTCTGTATGATTGCGAAGACGAATGTAAAGAAGATGAGGAAGAAAAACAGGATTTGGTTCCTTAATTCCTAATGGTATCCATTGGTATGAGGGAGATACATTAGTCCAAGATCATTATCCGATTGTTGTTACCGGGTCAAGAGTTTATGTCGATATTGGTAGAATGGAAAGTTATTACATAGGAGCTGAATCTGTTCCCGATGAGGATATAGATAGTACCAACGATACGGCAATTCCATTTTTAGTTGAATCCACTTCTCCAAAACCTTCGGCAGGAAATGAACTTCAAACGGTGGCAAAAACTTCTCAAGCCGGTGAGCAAAAGTCGGGAAATATTCCTACATCTCAAAATGCAGCAGCAAAATCTCCTATTGAAGCCAAATCAGAGAACCCATCCGAGCAAGCAGTCAAACCCAAGGATGCTGAAGCCGCTGCCCAAAGTGCGTTAGGCGATACCGCTGCACAAGTCAAATCCGCAGCTGAGATTGCAGACAGGGAAATGACCAAGTAGGCATTTCGTACAGAGAAGCTTTATCAAGGTAAATATGGGCTTGCCAAAACTCTGTCAAATGGCATGATTATGTTTGAAGACAATACCGTCCCCGAACGCTTCAGCGACGCCAAAATCGACTACCTGAAAAGTACCGATGACGTAAACAGGGAAATTCAGGAAATCCGCAAACAGGGTGACGTGCTGAAACAGCAATACGGCGACTTCCACGGTAAAGCTTATATGGCAGGTATGCTGAGTAAAGTCGCAGACGGGGGCGGCACTGTGGTTGACAGCTACGAACTCGGGCGCCGCGCCAATGTTGCCTACGAAAGCGGTAAAGATTCCGATTGGGATGCGGTAACAGGGCAGATTGCTAAGATGGCGACTAAATATGATCGGCGGAACTTTAGCCGTTGGCGGAGGAGTCCGATTGGTAGGCGCATTGGCAGCAGGTTTCTTGCCAACAACAGGAGTCGTAATATTATCAGTAGTAGCGGGAGGAGTTATTATAGTGGATTAACTTTAAACCAGTACGGCGTTGCCTCGCCTTGCCGTACTATCTGTACTGTCTGCGGCTTCGTCGCCTTGTCCTGATTTAAATTTAATCCACTATACATATCTTATCGGCAAAGCTGCTGATTATATTGAATCCGAAACTTCTAAAGGGCAGAATCCGTTCAGCTTTTATAACGGTCCACCCAAAGGAGAAACAGAAGTTGCTTTTGTCGGCGACATCGATTTTTCTAAATATGGTGATGATGCCTCAATGACTAGCGAGGGTATTACTCTGATAGGCAACCAAAAATTCGGCAATCTGGAAATCAAGAGCAAATCCTTGAACATCATCGGTGAAGTCCATACCGAAGGCAAGCTGATTGTAGATAGCGAAAAAATCGAAATGACCGACCTTAAAGCACTGACGCAGCCTGTCCAAACGCAAAGGGAACATACTCCGGAAGAGAACTTGGAAGCACAAAATGATGTTGAAGTCCAACAGAGGGAAAGTGCGGACGATGATGCTCAAACCTCCGATAATGTTCTACCGTCAGTGAATGAAATCATGGTGCAACAGTCGGAATTGAATGTTCCAATTCAACAGGAAGGAGATAATACGGATAAATCTGAGGAGATAGAGGATCTTCAATCAGACTATTCCGTAATGATGGAAAAACAAGAGTTGCTGTCTGATATTCCGTCTGTTTCATTAATTTAAAATCTGATACGTCTTACACAATCTATATGAATGAAAGTCTAATCTAAATATGATTTCCAATGAAATGAAATTCAGACAATTATTTGAATCATATGTAATTGTTGGAGTGCCTCTGCTAAGCGTCCTGATATTCATCCTTACTCCGTCCCATGCAGACGATGAAATCCTGATTCGTCTAAATGAGTTTTTGGACGAATATTTATTTGGAAACGGTTATTATAAACCGTCAGCTTATCCGTTGGCTGCAAAGGTAACAAACAGTTTTTCGGTAATCCTCTCTATCGGTAATCCTCTCTATATGTTCGGGAATTTTGATGGGGATTTATCGAAGAAAAGATGTTTCTACGCCTATCCAATATCCTTTTGCAGGAATGTTTGTGTTGATTGTTTTAACATTGCTTTGTATTTGGAGTAGTATGTATCCGCAACAATTTTCCATCAATCCTCCAAGAAGGAGTTTTGGATTGACAGAATCCTTTCATAATAATCCCTGGCTTTTCATGATGTTGATGATTATGAAAAATATGATGATTTATTTCGGATTCCGTATAGCTTGTTCTTTTACACTATTTTTTCTGATAAGAAAGCAGGAATATAGGTAGGATAATCAAGCTATAAATGACAAAGGTCGTCTGAAATCCTTTTCAGACGACCTTTTTCTGTCTTTCCAAGGCGTAAAACAGGGCAGGGCGGTTTGGTCTGCCGCATCATGCCGTTATAATGCGGGTTGCAGCATTTTGAAAGGGCAGGGTGATGGAAGAATGGTTTGAACGGACTATTGTCGGCCGCTATACGGCGGAGCGGGAAAAGCAGTTTTTTGCGCATTACTTGGAGCGGTTTGCGCCTTGCGGTGTTCAGACCGTCGTCCAACAAGGCGGCGAATGGCTGAGGTCGTCTGAAAACGTGGTTGCCGTGCCCCGCGATGTATTGATGACGGCGGATGCTATGGCTTGGGAGAGCCATTCTATTGATGTGCTGCTGATGCCGCACAGTCATGAAACTGCCGCGCTGACGCAAGTGCTGCATGAAGCGTCCAGGGTGTTGAAACCTGAAGGGCGGTTGGTTTTGACGGGGTTTAATCCGAAATCTTTGTGGTTTTTCAGCAAGTGGTTTGATGGAACGCACCTGCCTAAAAAGGAGCATTGCCTGACTTTGCCTGCTTTGAAGCAGCGGCTGGCGGATTTGGATTTTGAGGTGGAGTTCGGAAAGTTTATGGTGTACCTGCCTGCTGTGAATTCGCAAAAAGGGCTGCGGTTTTGGCGTTTTATGGAGAAGGCGGGGGACAGGTGGTGGCCGCAGTGCGCGGCGGTGTACGGTTTGGTTTTGGTCAAGCGTATGGCGGGGGTTACGCCGTTGCCGGAGTTTGAAAAAATATTGGGAACGCAGACGGTGGCTTTGGGCGCGGCGCGGATTTCGGATTGAGAAATGTAGCGTTGGTAAAACCGGCATGACTGGTTTTCAGACGACGTTTTGAGGCTGAATATTTGAAAACGGCAGGTTTGACTCCATAAAAATAGCCTCTTCTATATTTGTCATTCTACCTTAAATTTGCTGCTTTTTTCCTGTAAAGCCGAATGGATGCAAATTGTCAGGCTGCTTTGGCGTCGGTAGAATCGCAGGTCGTCTGAAAAAGTCGATGTTGACTGTATTAGCTTGAGGATAAAGAAAATGCCGGAATTGCCTGAGGTGGAAACGACTTTGCGCGGTATCAGCCCGCATATTCAAGGTAAAAAGGTGGCGAATGTCGTGTTGCGCCAAACCAAGCTGCGTTGGCAGGTCAATCCGCAGTTGGCGGAGCTTTTGGCGGGGCAGGAGGTGTTAAGCTGCCGCCGGCGTGCGAAATATTTGGTTATCGGTTTTGTAACGGGTATCTTGTTGATTCATCTGGGTATGTCAGGCAGCTTACGGATTTTTACGGACGGCGACGCGCGGATTGATCATCCTGATAAACATGATCATGTGGACATTGTGTTTGCAGACGGAACGGTGTTGCGCTATCACGACCCGCGCAAGTTCGGCGCGATTTTGTGGTACGAAGGCATTGCGGAACATCATCCGCTCCTTGAAAAACTGGGCCCCGAGCCGCTTTCAGACGACTTTTCCGCCGATTATCTGTATCAAAAGCTCAAAACGCAAAAACGCGCGGTCAAATTGGCTCTGATGGACAATGCCGTCGTGGTCGGCGTAGGCAATATTTATGCGAACGAAAGCTTGTTTAAAGCGGGTATTTCGCCACACCGCCCAGCGGACAAGATTAAGAAAAAAGAATGTGCCGTCTTGGTGGAGACGGTCAAAGCAGTGTTGCAGCGCGCGATTGAAACCGGCGGCAGCACGTTGCGCGACTTCGTCAACAGCGACGGAAAAAGCGGCTATTTCCAGCAGGAATATACGGTGTACGGCAGACACAACGAACCCTGCGTCCGTTGCGGCGGTTTGGTGCAGAAGGAAGTTTTGGGGCAGCGCGGGACGTTTTATTGTCCGAACTGCCAGAAATAATGTTTGAACCTGTTTTCAGACGACCCCTTCGATAATTCAGGTCGTCTGAAAACTCTATTACTATGATTTGATACACATTTAATACGAAAAGAAAAACAGTTATGCACTCACGAAAAGCACCGTTTTTTACCCGTTTAGGCAGGTTGTTCCGCCTGACGGGATGGCTGTTCCGAACCGGAAGTCATTTGCGCCGTATCGATGCCGGCAATCCTGCCGAACGCGACCATGCGGTCATCACTTTGGGCAAAGGCGCGCTGGAAGCTTTGGATATCGAATTGGAAATCGGCACGCCGCCCGCAGATAATGTGAATGGTGCTTTGGTGGCGGCAAATCATGTGTCTTGGCTGGATATTTTTGCCATGAGCGCGGTGTATCCGAGTAGCTTTATCGCCAAGCAAGAGATTAAAAACTGGCCGGTGTTGGGCAAAATGGGGCAAAACGCAGGGACGGTGTTTATCAACCGCAATTCCCGCCGCGATGTCGAGCCGATTAACCAAGCCATTTGTGCCGCGTTGAAAGCAGGGCAGAATGTCAGCTTTTTCCCCGAGGCGCGGACTTCTTTGGGCTTGGACATTTTGTCGTTCAAAGCCGCACTCTTCCAATCCGCCATCGATGCCGATGCGCCTGTTCAGGCGGTTACGCTGCGCTATTATGATGATGCCGGTAAAAGGACGACTGTGCCGTCTTATGCGCAAGTCGATTTGGTGCGTTCACTCTGGCGCATTGTTTCCATGAAAAAGCTGCGCATCCGTATTGATTTTGCCTCCCCGATTCGTCCCGGTAAAGACGAAGACCGCTTTATGTTGAAAGACAAGGTAGAAAGCAGCATCCGCGAAGTCGTATTGTCTGATGCACACGATTCTGAAAAATAATTCCAAGCTGGGGGCTTGTTTTCTTTCAGACGACCTCTATTTAAATGAAACATTCGCAGATTGATTTTCATAGCTTCAGGTAATTAATATTATTTGAACTATAAATTATACAAATCAAACTCCCTGCGCTAGAATGCACTCATTCACTCGTATCATTCCCTAAACCTAAAATTTCAAGGAGATCCAAAATGGCTTTGCAAGATCGTACCGGTCAAAAAGTACCTTCCGTCGTATTCCGTACCCGCGTGGGCGACACTTGGAAAGATGTTTCCACTGATGACTTGTTCAAAGGTAAAAAAGTAGTTGTATTCTCTCTGCCCGGCGCATTTACTCCGACTTGTTCTTCTTCCCACCTGCCACGTTACAACGAATTGTTTGGCGCATTCAAAGAAAACGGCGTTGATGCAATTTACTGCGTATCTGTAAACGATACTTTCGTGATGAACGCTTGGGCTGCCGAAGAAGAATCTGACAACATCTACATGATTCCTGATGGCAACGGCGAATTTACCGAAGGCATGGGTATGCTGGTCGGCAAAGAAGACTTGGGCTTCGGCAAACGCTCTTGGCGTTACTCCATGCTGGTTAACGACGGCGTGGTTGAAAAAATGTTCATCGAGCCTGAAGAGCCGGGCGATCCTTTCAAAGTGTCCGATGCCGACACTATGTTGAAATTCATCGCTCCTGACTGGAAAGCTCAAGAGTCTGTTGCCATCTTCACCAAACCTGGCTGCCAATTCTGCGCTAAAGCTAAAAAAGCTTTGCAAGACAAAGGTCTGTCTTACGAAGAGATCGTATTGGGCAAAGATGCAACTGTTACTTCCGTTCGCGCCATTACCGGCAAGATGACTGCTCCTCAAGTCTTCATCGGCGGCAAATACATCGGCGGCAGCGAAGATTTGGAAGCTTACTTGGCTAAAAACTAATTGCCTAGTGCTTAAGACGGTTTGAATAAAACCAACTGAACAGAAAAATAGAGTTATTCAGACGATACGCTACACGGTCGTTCTGAATAGCTCTATATTTACAAGTAGAATTTGAGATTATTGTTTTAAATCGAGATTTTTAAAATGGCTATTGATTTTATATTATCGATAGCTTATTAAAAGGTCGTCTGAAAACTTGATACGCTTCACGCTGATACCGCTTCGGACGCTTAACAAAAAAAGGACAAAGATTATGAAAAAAATTCAAGCAGATGTCGTCGTAATCGGCGGCGGTACTGCCGGCATGGGCGCGTTTCGCAATGCCCGTTTACATTCGGATAATGTTTACCTGATTGAAAACAACGTGTTCGGCACGACCTGCGCGCGCGTGGGCTGTATGCCTTCCAAACTCTTGATTGCCGCAGCAGAAGCGCGCCATCACGCATTGCATACCGACCCGTTTGGCGTGCATTTGGACAAAGACAGCATCGTCGTCAACGGCGAAGAAGTGATGCAGCGCGTCAAATCCGAGCGCGACCGTTTTGTCGGCTTTGTCGTTGCCGATGTGGAAGAGTGGCCTGCCGACAAGCGCATTATGGGTTCGGCTAAATTTATCGACGAGCATACCGTCCAAATCGACGACCATACCCAAATCACGGCAAAAAGTTTCGTGATTGCTACCGGTTCGCGTCCCGTCATCCTGCCACAGTGGCAGTCTTTGGGCGACCGTTTGATTATCAACGACGACGTTTTCTCATGGGATACGCTGCCTAAGAGCGTTGCCGTGTTCGGACCGGGCGTTATCGGTTTGGAACTGGGTCAGGCATTGCATCGTTTGGGCGTGAAAGTCGAGATTTTCGGCTTGGGCGGCATTATCGGCGGCATTTCCGATCCCGTCGTTTCAGACGAGGCAAAAGCCGTGTTTGGCGAAGAATTGAAACTGCATTTGGATGCTAAAACCGAGGTCAAACTCGATGCAGACGGCAATGTAGAAGTCCATTGGGAGCAGGACGGCGAAAAAGGCGTATTTGTTGCCGAATATATGCTGGCAGCCGTAGGCCGCCGTCCGAACGTTGACAATATCGGTTTGGAAAACATCAATATCGAAAAAGACGCGCGCGGCGTACCCGTTGCCGATCCGCTGACCATGCAAACCAGCATTCCGCATATCTTCATCGCGGGCGATGCGTCCAATCAATTGCCTCTGCTGCACGAAGCTGCGGACCAAGGCAAGATTGCCGGTGACAACGCGGGTCGCTATCCGAATATCGGCGGCGGTTTGCGCCGCAGCACCATCGGCGTAGTGTTCACCAGTCCGCAAATCGGCTTTGTCGGTTTGAAATACGCGCAGGTTGCCGCGCAATACCAACCCGACGAATTTGTCATCGGCGAAGTATCGTTCAAAAACCAAGGTCGCAGCCGCGTGATGCTGGTAAACAAAGGCCATATGCGCCTGTATGCCGAAAAAGCTACCGGTCGCTTCATCGGCGCGGAAATCTTAGGCCCAGCCGCCGAACATTTGGCGCACCTGTTGGCATGGGCGCATCAAATGAAGATGACCGTTGAGCAAATGCTGGATATGCCGTTCTACCATCCAGTTATTGAGGAAGGTCTGCGCACCGCGTTGCGCGATGCCGATGCGAAGTTGAAACAGGCTTGATGGGTTGACCTAATCGGTCTGTCGGAATGAAAAGCCGTCTGAAAACCTGATGATTTAAGGTTTTCAGACGACCTTTTTTGTCTTTACGTTGCGGAAGAAAATCAGTTGCTGGGTAATGTGTAGTCAGATACTTGTATTCGACGAATATTTAATGCTTCTGCTTCCTTTAGGTGTTGTGGCAGATGGAGATGTCAGATTCAAGAATCTGACCTACGGCTGTCCTCTCTACCAAAGTGAAAGGCCGTCTGAAAACCTGATGATTCAAGGTTTTCAGACGACCTTTTATCTCTCGATTCAAATATCGTCGGATGGTTCAATATCGGTTTCGCCAATTCCCGCATTTTTCCGATATTGCCCCGGCGAAATCCCGTATTGTTTTTTAAACGCTTTGCCGAAGTGGGTTTCGGATTGGAAACCGACGTTCAGCGCGACGGACAGGATGGAATCGGCGGTTTGACGCAGCAGTACGGCGGCTTGACGCAGGCGGATGAGGTTGACGAAGGCGTGGGGGCTGATGCCGGTTTGCTGTTTGAACAGGCGCATGAGTTGGGCGCGGGAGAGATTGGCAAGCGCGGTCATTTTTTCGATGTTCCATTCGTCTTCGGGGCGGCTGACGACGGTTTGGATGAGCTGGCGCAGGCGTTTATCGCGCAGACCGTTGAGTATGCCGCCCAAAGGTGCTTCTCCGCCTTGTTCGAGATGGGCGCGGACGATGAGAACGAGGAGGACGGAGGAAAGGGCGTTGACAATGGCGCGCGAGCCGGAAAGCGTGTGCGCGCTTTCGTATTGCAACATGGAAATGAGGCATTGCAGCGAGGGATGGTCCATCTTGATGAGGACGGTTTCGGGCAGGTCGTGCATGATGTCGGCGTGTTCATCATATTCGAAGCGGGCGCAGAACAAATCGAGGCTTTTTTCGCCGCCGCTACGGGACGAAGCGACCGTGAATGCACCGCTGTTGTCGATATGCGGTGTATCGCCGCAGTTGTTGCAGTCCGCTTCGCTGCTGATGATGTGTTCCGCGCTGCGCGGGAAAAAGATAAGGTCGCCCGTTTTCAACAGCCGCGCTTCGGGTTCGCCTTCGATTTTGATGTAGCTTTCTCCGGCGACGACAAGGTGCGCGATGCCGTGTGCGCGCCTGCGTCCGTGTGGGGAGTACCATTTGTCGCGGAACAGGCATTGTATGTCCACGCTGCCTGTGATTTGCGCCAGTTCGATGAGTTTGTCCAAGGTGTCCATAAGTGTTTTTTGCAAGTGAATGAGATGATTTGACGATTATAATAGTCAAATTATTGCAATAATGCCATTCATCGGATGTAAAGATGGCGGATTAAATTGAAATCCGCCATGAAAGAGCAGCATCCTTCATATCAAACACATTGGAAAGGAAATCAAAATGTTTCAAAATTGGCCCGAACACACCGCACACGTTAAAAAATCATTCGGCGAGCTGGGTAAAAACCACCCGAAAATGCTGCAAGCCTACGGCGCGCTGGAACAAGCCGCCGCAGCCGAAGCATTGGATGCGAAAACCCGCGAACTGATTGCCATTGCCGTCGCCATCACCACCCGTTGCGAAAGCTGCATCAGCGTACACGCCGCCGCAGCCGCCAAAGCGGGCGCGACTGAAAGCGAAATCGCTGGCGCGCTGGCGACCGCCATTTCCTTGAACGCAGGCGCAGCCTACACTTATGCCCTGCGTGCTTTGGAAGCAGTTGACGCACAGCGTTGATTTTGTCTCAAAGGGTCGTCTGAACACTACTCCCGTTTCAGACGACCCTTCTGCTGACGGGCATTGCTTTTTGCCGCCGAACCGTTTAGATTGATGTCTTTGTTCAACCGTTTGGAGAAACAACCATGAAAAAATTACTGACTGCCGCGCTGACTGCCGCTGCACTCGTCCTTCCTGCCGCCGTATCCTATGCCGCGCCCGCTGCCAAAGCCGCCAGCGCGCAACCTGCCAAAGCAAAAGGCGTATGGATTGACGTACGTTCCGAAGAAGAATTCAAATCCGGCCACCTGCAAGGTTCGGTCAACATTCCGCACGAACAAATCGTCGAACGCATCAAAAGCGTCAGCCCCGACAAAAACGCGCCCGTTAACCTCTACTGCCGCAGCGGCCGCCGCGCCGAAGTCGCGCTTGCTGAGTTGAAAAAAGCGGGCTACACCAACGTAACCAACCACGGCGGTTACGAAGACTTGGTGAAAAAAGGTTTTAAATAACAACAAACAAGGTCGTCTGAAACGTTTCAGACGACCTTTTATCCAAGGAAAAACATGAAACCAATACGCACCCTCGCCGCAGCCGCCATCCTTGCCGCCCTGACCGCCTGCGCTTCACATAGCGGCGATGCCCCCCGACAACCCGATTCCCGACAAAGTTCAGCCATGAATCAAACCCATACCGCCGTCAGCAAATACAGCTTCGACGATACCGTCCGCCGTTTGGAAACCGCCGTTAAAGAAAAAGGCATGACCGTGTTCGCCGTCATCGACCATCAAGCAGCCGCGCGACAAAGCGGTTTAGACATGCAGCCCGCGAAAGTCATCGTTTTCGGCACGCCCAAAGCCGGCACGCCGCTGATGCAAAAAGACCCCGCCTTCGCCCTGCAACTGCCGTTGCGCGTCCTCGTTACCGAAATCGAAGGCGCAGTTCAAGTCGTGTTCAACGACACGCGCGCGCTGGTGTCAGGCAGCAAAATCGAGTTTGCCGAAGTGGAAAACACACTCGCCAATGCTGAAAAACTGATCCGTAAAACGGTAACGGAATAGGGATAAGCCAAATAATCGAAAGGTCGTCTGAAAACGAAAAAAGGTTTCAGACGACCTTTATTGTTAATAAGCTTACTATTCTTCAGAAGCGTCGAATATTTCTTCGTCCCAGCTGCTTTTGAGCGCGGCGTGGATGGTGTCCATGTCGAATCCGCGGTAGGCGAGGAAGCGCGCTTGTTTTTGTTTGTCTTTCAAATCGGCGGCAGGCTGTTTGAATTTTTTGCGCAACACGGCGACGGCGGTTTGCAGTTCGCACGCTTTGTTGGGCATGAATTCGCGGCTGACGGTTTCGTCTATGCCTTGCTGCGCCAATGCCTGCTTCAGACGCAGGGAGCCGTGTTGGCGGCTTTTGCTGTGGATGTAGGCTTCGGCGTAGCGTTGGTCGGATTGCCAGTTACGTTCGGCAAATTCGTCCAACACGTTTTCCAATTCTTCTTCGCTTTCGGCATACGGGGTGAGCTTGCGCTTGAGTCCGACACGGCTGATTTCTTGTCGGGAAAGGATGTCCATCGCGCGGGCGCGCAGGGATTTTTGGGGTTTCATGCAGAGGTCGTCTGAAAAGGTCGATTCGTAGGTCAGATACTTGAATCTGACTTTAGGGGTCGGATAGAGGAGAGATAAGAAACTTTCATTTCGTCATTCCCGCGCAGACGGGAATCCAGTGATTTGAAATCAACACAACTTTTAAACAATTCTGAAAAATTAAAGTCTGGATTCACGCCTGTGCGGAAACGACGAGTCTTTTTATTTCCACTGCTTTATTTTCAGACGACCTTTGAAGCAGGAATAAAGGTCGTCTGAAAACAAGGATGCCGATTTACTCGTCGTCTTCTGTTTTTTTCGGTCGCAGGTTTTCGTAGATTTCGGGCAGCGAGCCGATAATCCAGTCGGGCTTGGTCGCTTTGTCTTGTGAGAGCAGAGTCATGTCGCCGTAGCCGAAGGTTACGCCGACGCTGAGGCAGCCGGCGGCTTTGGCGGCGATGATGTCGTTGCGGGAGTCGCCGACCATAATCATGTTGGCGGGATCAATGCCCAAAACTTCGGCGGCGTGTTGCAGCGGCAATGGGCTGGGTTTCTTTTCGGGCAGGCTGTCGCCGCCGAGGATTAGGCTGAAGTAGTCGGCGAGTCCGAGCTGTTTTAAGAGTTCGACGGCGAGGATTTCGTTTTTGTTGGTGATGACCACCAGCGGGATGCCCAGTGATTTGAGCAATGCCAGTCCGGCTTCGGTTTCGGGGTAGGGGCGGGTGAAGTCGCTTAAGTGGTCGCGGTAGTATTTCATGTAGAACACGAAGCCTTTTTCCCACAAATCAGGCGCAGCTTCTTGGTCGCGGTCGTTGGTGATGACGCGGTGGACGAGTTTGCCGATGCCATCGCCGACGTAGCCTTCTACCGTTTTAGCGGGCAGCGGCTCCATGTCGAGATATTCGCGCATGGCTTCGGCTGCGGCGGCAAGGTCGGGGACGGAATCGCATAATGTGCCGTCCAAATCAAAAGCTGCTGCTTGGACGTGTTCGATGGCGGCGGTCATGATGTGTTTTACTCGTGAATGATAGGGACGCGTATTTTAACATTGTTTCCCGATAGGTAGTTTTCAGATGGATTGTTAACAATATAGTTGGAGCTTGAAATGGCATTTCATTGATTTTCAGAAGCTTTGACTTTGAAAGGCAGGCTGATTCAATTTTCAGACGACCTTTTTTAAAAACAAAGGTTTTTGGAGAGCGTTCAGAAAATAGGAACATTCTGTAAAGGGATGGACGAAGCAGTTTGAATGTCCTCTTCAGTCGTCTGAAAAATAAAACCATATATAAATTAATCAACTTTGAAAATACCGACTACATGCTATTACATTTCATTTGGAAATTGGTTATAGTTACAGCTGCAAAGTCTTTAAACCTCAATCCGACATGAGAAGGAAGAGCAATGTCCCAATCCGCAGCAAAAGAAACCCTTAATCCTTTCGAAATCGCCCGCAAACAGGTCAAAACTGCCTGCGACCGACTCACTGCCGACCCTGCGGTGTATGAAATCCTGAAAAACCCGCAACGCGTTTTGGAAGTTACCTTCCCCGTCAAACTCGACGACGGCACGGTCAAAACCTTCACCGGCTACCGTTCGCAACACAACAATGCCGTCGGTCCCTACAAAGGCGGCGTGCGCTTCCACCCCAATGTGAATCTGGACGAAGTCAAAGCTTTGTCGATTTGGATGACCATCAAATGCTGCGTTGCGGGCATTCCTTACGGCGGCGGCAAAGGCGGTATTACTTTGGATCCGCGCGATTATTCAGAAGCCGAGTTGGAACGCATTTCACGCGCTTATTCCGAAGCCATTTCTCCGCTTATCGGCGAAAAAATCGATATTCCCGCCCCCGATGTAAACACCAACGGCAAAATCATGTCGTGGATGGTCGATGCTTATGAAAACGTCGTTAAAAAATCCGCACCGGGCGTGTTCACCGGCAAACCGGTCGAATTCGGCGGCTCTTTGGCGCGTACCGAAGCGACAGGTTACGGCGTGAACTTCGCTGCCGTCCAAGCTTTGGAAAAACTCGGTAAAGACGTGAAAGGCGCGACCTACGCTATCCAAGGCTTCGGCAATGTGGGCTATCACACAGGCTATTACGCGCATCAATCCGGCGCGAAAGTCGTTGCCGTTTCCACCGTTGACGTCGCCATCTACAATGAAAACGGCTTGGATATGGAAGCCCTGTTCAAAGAGTTCCAAGAAAAAGGCTTCATTACCAATGAAGCGGGTTACGGCAAAGAAATCAGTAATGCCGAACTCTTGGCGCTGGATGTGGACGTACTCGCCCCTTGCGCGCTGGAAAACCAACTGACTTCCGAAAACGCCGGCAAAGTGCGCGCTAAAATCGTGGTCGAAGGCGCAAACGGCCCGACTACGCCCGAAGCCGATGCCATCCTGCGTCAAAACGGCGTGCTGGTCGTGCCCGATATTCTGGCAAACTGCGGCGGCGTGGTCGTTTCCTATTTTGAATGGGTGCAAAACCTGCAAGGCTATTATTGGGAATTTGACGAAGTTCAGGAAAAAGAAACCGTCGTCCTGCGCCGCGCGTTCCGCGATATTTGGAATCTGGCGCAAGAGTATGATGTGGACCTGCGTACCGCGTCTTACATGATGAGTATCCGCCGCGTTGAAAAAGCGATGAAACTGCGCGGTTGGTACTAATTAAATTTTGAAGGATTGGTTTGAGAAAAGGTCGTCTGAAAATTTTTCAGACGACCTTTTGGTTTGTGTGGCGGATAGTGCTTAAAAATGGAGCGGGCGGACTGGCGGCATTGCGGGTCGTATGCCTGCGGATAGGGGAGGTACGTCGATTGTCAGGTTTTTGTTGGAAGAGCGGGTGTGAATGTTGAGGTTGACGTGCAGCGGTAAACCCGAACCGGCAGCCGGGACGGGCTGATAGATTTTGCCGTCGAGGTTGATGCACTTGAATGGAGACCTTTGCAAAAAAGCCCTTCCCTCGACAGCCGAAACCCAAAAACAGGTTTTCGGCTGTTTCCGCCCCCAATACCTCCTAATTTTACCCAAATACCCCCTTAATCCTCCCCGGACGCCCCATAATCAGGCATCCGGACCGCCTTTTAGGCGGCAACAGGCACACTTA
>FLSE01003778.1_pt1 | contig 14472 bp, 17 predicted proteins | sample 1550461 | NCBI WGS metagenome assembly FLSE01 (sample SAMEA4031758, study PRJEB14383) | metagenome | biome: human; feature: oral; material: saliva | place: Philippines | collected 2014 | reverse complement strand
CAACCTATTGTCTGTGTTGGTGAAAGCCTTGCTCAGAGAGAGGCAAATGAAACGATTTCTTTCATTCACGGACAATTACAATGTGCATTACAAGATATTCCAGCGGATCAAGTGGAACAATTGATTATCGCTTATGAACCAATTTGGGCTATTGGTACGGGCAAGACTGCGACTGCCGATCAAGCAGAGGAAGTATGTAAATCTATACGTGATTATATAGCGGAACTATATACCTCTGCTGTAGCTGAATCAGTTCGAATTCAATATGGTGGTAGTGTAAAGGCTAATAATGCGCGTGAAATTTTAAGTGAGCCTAATATTGATGGGGCCCTCGTTGGAGGCGCTTCGTTAATCGTGGATGAATTTAATGAAATCATCATGGCGGCTCAAGACGTAAGTAAATAACATACTAGAGGTATAAATATGGCAAAATTACAGGCACCCGTAATGCTAGTCATCCTAGATGGCTTTGGTATGGGGGACCAAACAGATACGACGAATGCCGTAGTACAAGCAAAACCAAGTTATTTTAATCATTTGTGGGATACGTATCCCCATACAACATTACAAGCTTCCGGTCTTGCAGTCGGTTTGCCAGAAGGGCAAATGGGTAATTCAGAAGTTGGACATCTCAACCTTGGTTCAGGCCGTATTGTATATCAAGACTTAACGCGTATTACTAAGGACGTAGAGAATGGCGAATTTTATCATAAGCCTGTAATACAAGAGTTATATAAACATGCTAAACATGGCAAATTACAAATCATTGGCCTTATTTCTGACGGTAATGTACATTGCTCATTAGAACATATCAAGGCAGTCATTGCCGGTGCCAAACACGAAGGTATTAAAGAGGTATATGTTCATGCTCTGTTAGATGGTCGCGATGTACCGCCACAATCGGCGACAACCTATCTTAAAGAGCTTGAAGATTTTATGTCTGATGTTGCTTGCGGAAAAATTGCTACCGTAAGTGGTCGTTACTATGGCATGGATCGCGATAATCGTTGGGACCGTGAGGAACTGGCATATAATGCCATCGTCAAAGGAGTAGGTAATATAGCAAACTCTGCATGTGAAGCCGTGTTAAAGTCCTATGAAGATGGTGTTAATGATGAGTTTGTAGTACCTACAGTAATTAACCCTAATGGAACTATCAGTAATGGGGATGCAGTTATTTTCTGTAACTTTAGACCTGATAGAGCCCGCGAATTAACAAAGGCTTTAACATTACCTGATTTTGATGGCTTTAAACGGGAACCTATATCTATCTATATGGCGACCATGACAAAGTATGAAGATGGATTACCTGTTCATATTGTCTATGAAAAGGATACGTTGCATAATACTTTAGGTTCTGTACTCTCCGATGGAGGCTATCGTCAATTGCGCATTGCAGAAACAGAGAAATATGCACATGTAACATATTTCTTTAATGGTGGTAATGAGGTACCATTTGAAGGTGAAGACCGTATTCTTGTACCATCGCCTTCTGTAGCAACCTATGATTTGCAACCAGAAATGAGTGCACCTGAAGTGACGGATAAGGTTGTTGATGCCATTCATAGTGGTCAATACGATATGATTATCTTAAATTATGCAAATCCAGATATGGTAGGTCATACAGGAGATTTTAAAGCTGCAGTAAAAGCAATTCAAACTGTGGATGCAGGATTAGAACGTATTGCAAAGGCTATATTAGAGGCTGGAGGACAGCTTTTAGTTACCGCCGATCATGGTAATGCAGAGCAAATGGTCAATCATGAAACAGGAAAACCGCATACAGCGCACACGACTAATGTGGTTCCATTGATTTTGGTCGATGCAAATGATAGGTATAAACATCTAAAATCTGGTAAATTATGTGATATTGCACCAACTATGTTGGCATTGGCTCATATTGATAAGCCAAGTGATATGACAGGTGAAAGTTTGTTAGTAGATTAATTAGTATATAAATAAGAGGTAGTATTATGGCAGTAATTGAACAAGTCGTAGCTCGTGAAATTTTGGATTCTCGTGGCAATCCTACAGTAGAAGTTGAAGTATGTTTGGAAGATGGTACAATTGCGACAGCAGCGGTTCCTTCTGGTGCATCTACAGGGATGTTTGAAGCCGTAGAACTTCGCGATGGCGATAAAAAACGCTATGGCGGTAAAGGTGTTTTACAAGCTGTAGACAATGTAAATGCAAAAATTGGCCCTGCTATTATCGGCTATGATGCAACTGAACAAGTGGCGATTGATAATTTAATGCTTAAACTAGACGGTACAGATAACAAAGCTAACTTGGGTGCCAATGCAATTTTGGGCGTATCTATGGCTGTAGCGAGAGCAGCTGCTGAATCCTTAGATTTGCCGTTGTTCTTATACCTAGGCGGTTTTAATGCTAAAGAATTGCCAGTACCAATGATGAACATCTTAAATGGTGGTGCTCATGCTGATAATAACGTAGACCTTCAAGAGTTTATGATTATGCCTGTGGGAGCAAAAACATTCAGTGATGCATTGCGCAGTTGTGCAGAAGTATATCATACATTGAAATCCGTGCTTCACGATAAAGGTCTCAGCACTGCTGTAGGTGATGAAGGCGGCTTTGCCCCAAACTTAGCTTCCAATGAAGAAGCATTAGAAGTAATCTGCGAAGCCATTAAACGTGCAGGTTATGAACTTGGTACAGATTTTAAATTAGCTCTCGATGTGGCTTCTAGCGAAATCTATAAAGATGGTAAATATCATTTAGAAGGCGAAGGTAAAGTATTGAGCGCTAGCGAAATGGTTGACTTCTATGAATACTTAGTCGATAAATATCCTATCGTATCTATCGAAGATGGTCTTGCAGAAGAAGATTGGGATGGCTGGAAAGTATTAACAGAGCGCCTTGGTAAACGCGTTCAACTTGTAGGTGACGATTTATTCGTTACAAATACAAAACGCCTTGAAAAAGGTATCGACCTTGGTGTAGCTAATTCAATTCTTGTAAAAGTAAATCAAATTGGTACATTAACAGAAGCTTTTGATGCTATGGAAACAGCAAAACGCGCTGGTTATACATGCGTAGTATCTCATCGTTCCGGCGAAACAGAAGATACATTTATTGCAGACATCGCAGTAGCTGTTAATGCGGGCCAAATTAAAACAGGTGCGCCTGCTCGTTCCGAACGTGTTGCTAAATATAACCAATTGCTTCGCATTGAAGAAATGTTATATGAAACTGCACAATATAAAGGCGATGCGGTATTTTACAATTTGAAAAAATAGAATAATACATTTGGTTTTAGAATAACAATGCTATAGAAGAGACTCCGTTGAGTAGTAAAAACTCAAGGGAGTCTCTTTTTTTTCTGTTTCCTTGCGTATATGTACACGCATTGTGGATTTTTTGAAAATAAACAGGAGTTTTCCTTGTTGTGAAGAATTACATAGTGCAATAAGCAAAGGTGATGCATAAACACACCGCAAGGTATGAAGGAGGGGGTGACATTGTATGTAGATGTTACATTAGATTCCATTATTACTCATGCTCTTACCCTAGGTGCTAGTGATATTCATTTTGACCCTATTTGTAATGGCGTACAAGTGAGATTGAGAATTGATGGATTATTAAGAGATTATATGTATATCGATGCTACTGATGTGGATATGCTCGTTAACCGCATCAAGGTATTCAGCGGCATGGATATTAGTGAGAAACGATTGCCTCAAGACGGGCGGTGGGAATGGAGTGCTAAATCATATGCGGTGACAATGCGTGTCTCTAGTCTGCCCAGCTTATATGGAGAGGCAATTGTATGTAGGCTGATGGGAAATGAAGGGGCTCATAAGAATTTATTAGAACTTGGCATGTCCCAAGGGTTACAAGAGAAAATAGTTTCTTTATTAAAACGTCCTTATGGACTCATCACTATATGTGGACCTACAGGTAGCGGCAAGACAGCCACTCTGTATGCCATGCTCCGAATGTTGAATCTAAAGGAAACTAAACTTATATGTTTAGAGGACCCTGTGGAGGCGAGAATTGATGGAGCTATACAGATAGGGATTAATGAAAAGATTGGCTTTACCTTTTCAAAAGGACTGCGTACCGTATTACGTCAGGACCCTGATTCTATCATGATCGGTGAAATACGAGACCATGAGACAGCTCAACTAGCTGTGAAAGCAGCTTTGACGGGGCACCGTGTAATTACGACGGTTCATACGAATACCGCGTTAGGTGTGATAGGTCGGCTTGTAGATATGGGGGTTGAGCCGTATTTACTACATGCTACCTTAATTGGTTCATTATCTCAGCGTCTCGTGAGGCGTATTAATAGAGCAACGAATTCGTATCAGGGCCGACTAGGCCTATTTGAATATGTAGAAATACCATCCAGTGACATAGATTGGAATCATGTTGATTCTTATATGTATGTTTCACTTCATGATTCAGCACATAGCGCCGTTGATTTGGGCATAACAACGTTAGAGGAGGTACATCGTGCAGGCATCCTATTGTAATAGTTTGGCAAGAATAGAGCCAATCACGAACATAGAAGATGTAATCCATTTAGCATTACAGTATAGCGCCACCGATGTACATCTAGAGGTTGATAAACCCATTTATATTCGGGCTGCCAATGGATTGGAACCTATTTCAAGCATATGCAGTAATGATATGATCAGCGATGTCTTACAACGATGTGGGGTTATCGAAGATGGATGGCATTCTGTAGATAATGCTTTCACCAGCAATGGCATTCGGATTCGGGCACATATTTATAGGGCTAATCACAGAACATGTGGAACATTGAGACTTCTCTGTCATGCTAATTTGTCGCTAGATGCATCAAAAGATAGTGATGTGTTAAAACAGATTTGTGAATATCATGATGGATTAGTTCTCGTTACGGGGCCTACAGGAAGTGGAAAATCATATACCTTAGCTTGTTGCATAGAATATATAAATACAACTATGAGTAAACACATTATAACGCTAGAGGACCCTGTAGAATATGAATTTATACCCTTGCAGTCAATGATCCATCAACGGCAACTTGGAATTGATGTGGATTCGATGGCACATGGGATACGTGACGCGTTGCGCGAAGATCCTGATGTCATTATGGTCGGTGAATTGAGAGACCGAGATACCTTAGAAGCAGCACTGCATGCTGCTGAAACAGGTCATTTAGTGTTGGCAACTATGCATACACAACGTGCTGTCATGGCGGTACAACGGATGATATCTTTATTTCCAGGTGAGCAACAAGATGAAGTGCGCAGTCAGGTATCACAAGTACTTCGCGCCGTTATATGTCAACGTTTATTGCGGTGGGAGACTTCATTTATAACGATTCGAGATATTCTATTAAATACTAATGCGGTGGCAAATTTAATTAGAAATCGAAAGGAGCCACAAATTGTTTCGATTCAAGAAACACAGGCTCCAATGAAAACATTAGAAATGGCGGTACGAGATGTGAAAGCAGAATATGGGGCTGCTCGACAATTACATGCTTTATTGGAACAACAACTATCATAGAGGGATTACATGAATGCCTATGACTATATAGCGATAACAACAGACAAGAAAAGAATACAGGGAATATTATGGGCCGATTCTGAAGAAGAGGTCAAAACTAAACTCAAACTAGAAGGATATGTGATTTGTAGCATAGCTAGATCATCTGGAAAAACAATTCGTTGGCGGCATAAACAGGTGAGTACCACTGCATATCAATTGGGATTATTATTACAATCTGGGATTTCGCTTAGGCGCTCCTTAGAACTCTTAATGGACGGTTCAAAAACGATGTTATATCGCTCTTTATATGAGGGCATACAACGAGGGCAATCTCTATCTGAGGTTCTTCGAGAAAAGGGATTCCCTTCCATTGCATTAGCTCTTCTTGAGAGTGGCGAAATGTCAGGGAACGTCGGAGAGTCCTTGCAGTATATAGCCTCCTATTACGAACGGGAACGAAAATACCAACAAAAGATGGTAAGTGCTATTTCATATCCCTTATTTCTATTAGTTCTTATGAATGTATTTTTCTTGGTTACTATATTGTTTATTATTCCATCGTTTACCCGCGTGTTTACAACCATGCATATAGAATTGCCATGGATGACAAAAGGTTTATTTGTATTAGGAACTTCCCTTCGAGAACATCCGCTTTTTTATATCGGTGTGCATGTGGGGCTTATTGGAGTACTCATATATGCTTTTAAACAACCTTCGATTAGATATAGGTTTGATAGGCGTTTATGGCAGTTGGCTCAGCATAAAACGTTCTTAACCTCCCTATATTATACGAATATTTTGCATATATGGGCGCTATTGTTAGATTCTGGGATTTCTATAATCAACACCATCGATATTACAAAACGTATATGGCGAAATCTATATGGTGAAGAGTGTAGCAATCATGTATATGCCATGCTGTGTAAAGGGCATTCCTTTTGTGAAAGTCTAAAATCATCATCAATAGGAAATTCTTTTATATGGCAAATGGTAGCAGTTGGAGAGGAAAGTGGTGAATTAGTAGCTATGCTGAATCATTGCAGTCACTACTATGAATCATTGTTGACACAGTATATAGCGAGAATGGAGCGCCTTATGGAGCCCATACTACTTACTATTATGGGGATTGGTATTGCTATCCTTGTTATATCTGTTATGTATCCAGTTTTTACATCTATATCATCATTGGGAGGTCAATGAAAGGAGACTCGTGAAATGCTTATTTCTTGTAGAAAAATCTTATCTCATTTAGAAAAATCATTTCTAAAATATATTAGTATTCGTCGACTACAACATACTAAACAAGGCGGTTTTACACTGGTAGAACTCATGGTGGTAGTAGCAGTTATTGCTATTTTGGCTGCTATAGCAATGCCTCAATTTATGTCTGCTGCGGATAAGGCAAAGAATGCAAAACAAGTAGCAGATATGCAAATCATCCGCAATGCGACACAATTATACATGATCGACAAAAGCTTAGATACACCTCCAACAGTAGAAAAATTATATCAAGAAGGTTATTTAACAGAGCATGTTAAAACTACAAAAGGTAAGGAATACGTTATTACCTATGAACAAGTGGCAGGTAATGCAGGCAAGTCTGTAGTCGTTACGGCTCCTGAAACATAAAGGACACTGTTATGAAAGGGAAAAAGGTATATATTTGTCTATGTATATGGATTTTGGCCATCGTGGTCCCATTACTATATAGGGATTACACACTATTTGAAATTATATGTTATAGCTTCTTTTCACTATTTCTCGTAATAGGTGCTACCATTGATAAGCTATATTACATATTACCCGACGAAGGTGCTATTGCACTTACGATTATAGGTATCCTCTATAGCATGGTTGAACAGTATGCAGTCCTCGACACCTGTGTACATGTTGCGATTGTTGCTTGTATTAGTGTGACATTGCGCATGCTAAGTAAAGGAGGCTTTGGTTGGGGCGATATTAAATGGATTTGTGCCATATCCATATGGTTTTCGAGCATACAAATTATTGTTATGATTTACGTTTCTTGTTTAGCTAGTGCCCTCTATCTCGCCAGCTTATATAGTATGCGTTATACGTGTAGACGATATATTCCTTTTGGCCCTTTCTTGTGTATTGGTGCATGGAATGCTTTACATTTTGCTAATGAGTGGGAGGCGTTATATTGGTCGGTAATAAAATACATGCACATTACTGTAATGGCTCTATATTAGTAGAATGGCTTGTGGGGATTACCATTTTTCTATCCTTGGTTAGCATAGGCGTCAGTAGCATTGTTATGATACCTTCTCGCCATGAGTTAAATCGAAGCACAGAAGAGGTAGTGCTCGCTATTAAGAAGGTTCAACTATGGGCTATGTTAGGTCATAGAGATAATCGAATGGCACAAGGTGAATTTATTTTAAAGAAACATTCATATTCAATACAAGAAGGACTCATGTCACATCATGTAGAAATGGAGTTACCTGCACATATAGAAAGTAGGCATACAATGAAGCGCGTTTATTTTTCTGCCTATGGATTGCCCTATGATGGAACGGAATTTATTTTACAAGATACACAAACAGGTGCGACTAATCGCATATGGATATCTGTGCAAACAGGGCGTGTTCGATGGGAATCATTGTAATCATGAAATGGATACAAATTAGAGAATATGCTAATACAAAAAGTAGGTTACTCATAGACCAATATGGATTTTTATATGGTGATGCCCTCATGGCGGTGACCTTAATATTATTCATATTACCAACCATTCTATATATATTGAGTGGTACCTTATCGGTTGTGCAGTCCTCGTATATTGATGACTATATATTGCAAGATACAGTTTCTTACATAGAGGCTGGCAAAGCTACATATGATTCTGGAGGGATGCCAACAACCGGAAATATCTCATCATTGAGCAGACATCATTTGTCTACAATAACATTTAAACAACGTGTTATAGAAGAAGAGATCAATGGAGTATCAATACTAAGATACATAGTACAAGCTGTTGATAATGGAGATACGATATATGAATTATCTACGTTTCTTGGCCCACCCCATCATTGATCATAGAATAGCATCAATCAATGGATTCATATTACCGTCTCTACTTATTAGTGTCCTCATTAGTTCCTTCGTTATTCTCCTGGTCATGACTATATGTATGACTTGTTGTATATGGACTGAAAGAATCGATGATAGCATAGCAATGCAAGAGGATGGTCGTTATACAAGGCGAGCTATTGTAGCTCATATAATCTGGAATACCTCAAAAGTATCCGTTGGTGATGAAGGTCATTTGTTATCTATTAATGATACGAGTCGTACAGTTTTTGTAGCCACTAGAAGGGCTTTGTATAGAAAATTAAGTGATGGTAGCTTACAACCATTGAGTGGAAGCCGTATTATTGGTACCGATGATAAGCGTAGGCTAGATGCGATTACACCATTTTCTATGGATGCTAATAAGCTACTTAGCCTTAGTTGGTCTGTGAATAATCGCTTCAATGCGACTACAGCATATGCAAAAGGGTATGGAGGAATTGCAAATTATGAGGTGTCTACAGCGGTATCAACACATTCTGAGTGGTATAAGAAACCGAAGAGTCTCTAAGTATTCCTCTGGTATGGTTACGTATGTCACCATATATATTATGTGTATTTTATTAGTACTTATATTAGGAATTAACCGGCTGGCTACGTTTTCGCTAAGCAATACAAAGGATGAAATGAAACTTATGGAAGCTCATTATGCGGCAGAACGTGGTGCTCGATGGTTTTATACCTATTGCAATGGAGGAAATCATTGGAATTATACAGACGATATTGATGTAGAAACATATGACAATGCTCATATATATATTAAAGCAGATCCAAAGAACACCAACCCCAAACATGTAATGAGCTGTGCTGACTTGAATGGTGTCTCAAGTCGTGTGCACATATACATAAGGGAAAAAGAAGATCATACATTAGAAATTGTGAGTATAAAACCGCATTAAGGAGAATGGTATTATGAAAGAAAAAAAGCAGATACATACAGGTTTATGCATTACTGAGAATAGAATCGTTGGTACTACGGCACACATTGAAAACAAGACGATGATTATTACCGATGCAATGGAGATGAAACGATCTAGTACAATTGATGAAGATATAGCAGAGTTTATCAATACCTATGATTTAGAAGAAGGGGCTTATAGTATCGTTGCCTGTATTCCTACAGAAATGACAATGGCTAGCTTTGATCCTCATGATTTTGATGTGAATGAATTCATAAAGTGGAATATAGAAGATACGTTTAATTTTGGAGAACACGAATTTGAGTTGGATGCATGCCGAAGAGAATACCCTCGTCATACGTATTATTTATTTTTAGCTGCCGTAGATCGACATGAACTTGAATTGCTTCGGCAAGGAATACGAGATACGTGTGCACCTGTACATACTATCGATTGCTGGCCACTTCCTGTCACTTATGGATTGATGCATAGGACAGGAACTATTACGGGCATTGTAGAGCCAACGGGTATGCATTTATGGGCTTGGTGGAAAGATACATGTGTTAAGGAATGTGTCGTAAAGGTAAATGGAGCCGATATCAGTTCTGCCTTAATTGATTTAGAAGAGGTGTTGCAACGATTCGGTGTAGAAGAAATACGAGGTATTCATTTCTATAATATTGAAGGATTAAACGAAGAACAGCGTATCGATATTAGTGCATTGCAGGAAGTATACGGAAATACCGAGTATATACCGATGATGTTTCTTGGACGTGGTCGCACACGATGTAAATTAGGGGAATTAGATTGGGATATGGCGATAGGTATGGCTGCGCGGGGGTTACAGTGGATTGGACAAGGATGGTAATGATAGATTACTAAATTTTATGCCTCGTTCGTTACGGTGGTATATTTTACTATGCAACTATAAGTTATACATATATATCGGTGCTGGTATGATTGCCTTACTTAGTGCTTTCTGTCTTGGTTTAGCTATTTATTCCTATAAAGCCTATGGTGAACAAGTAATGACGTATGAACAAGTACAAGCAGATGAAAAATCAGTAGCTATACATCAACAGTATGACGATGTTCAAGAAAAAATATCGCAACTATTGCAACAACATAAAGAGTTTAATGAGCAATCAACGCTAGTTATATTGTTAGATGGTGCGATGGCGTCACAAGGAAATATCTTATTACGACATATAGAATTTTCTGATGGAAGTTTTACTATTGATGGTAATGCTACCAATGAAGATGTATATCATTCATATATTCAATATATTAAATCTCATATGAGAGAGGTAACATGTGATGGCAAACAACAAGTGGAAAAAGAGTCAGGAACTTGTTCATTCCATTTGGACGGACATACAAAACAGCATGCCTCCAAATCTAAAGAAGGTAATCCTGTCTTGTAGTATAAGTATAATCATTGGGTTATCTTCATTCTGGATATATGAATACTATACAGAACAATGTGAAGCATTACGGAATAAAATTGAATACTATCAGATGGAGACAATCGTACAACAGCAATTTTTATCATCCCCTACATATGAGTTAATATCATCATTACTAATTCATGAATATTGGGAAGATGATATGTATCAAAGTATTAATAGAGAACCACTCGTTATAGTGAGCAGCTCTCGAAGCGATGATGGTATAGATATGACAGTAGTAGGGACGAGTCAGTCCTTTCTATCTTGGTATAATACAGTGCAACAGCACCTATCATATTGTGATGTACATATTATATCTGTGGAAACGAAGGGAAATAGTATATCTTTTAGGTGCAAGGTTACATCTTTAATGACTTAAGATAATGAACATACAATATTGGGTAATAATTCTCAATATTGTATGTTCATTTTTGTTTTTATGTCAATTTTATAGTAAAATAAATTTTAACGTAAGAATAAGGGGCAATTGTAACATGATAGTAAAACGAAATATTATTCTCATTGGGTCCATGGGAAGTGGGAAAAGCCATTTTGGCCGTAATCTAGCAGATTTAAAGGGATGGCAATTTGTGGATACCGATCGAGTGTTAGAAGGTCGTTATGGGTTGCCCATTGCAGAAATTTATAAAAAAATAGGCGAGAAAGCATTTCGACGTGCTGAACAAGAGGTTCTTAAAAAGGTTTCATTGTATCATGAAGCCGTTATTAGTGTGGGAGGAAATTTTCCTATAGAACATAGAACACTTAGATCGCTTAAGAAATTTTCTTTTATCATAGGTATACGGGCGGCGCAATATCGTATTGTTAGTCGTGTTAATCGTCGTGTAGGCAAACGGCCAACAATGGACTATTCAAATGTTTCAGCCTTTGTCCATACTATGATTCAAGCATGGAAACCTGTGTATAGACAGTGTGATTATGTATTGGATACGACAAATGGACGTACCTATGATTTTATGAAAGCAATTGAGCGCCAACTTGATACATTAGGTATTCAATTTAAGGCGCGAAGACAACCCAGACAAACTGAAATAGTGTCTAAAAACATACAAGCTGAGACAAAGCAGCAGAAGGAACGTAGACATGAAAAAAATAGCATTACTAACAAGCGGTGGAGACGCACCAGGAATGAACGCAGCCATTCGGGCCATCACAAGAAAGGCAATTCATGAAGGGTTTAGCGTGTATGGTATAGAACGTGGTTTTGAAGGTATTATTAATAATGAGATAAACCCTTTGCATGCTCGTGATGTAGGTGGAATCATTACCACTGGTGGTACCATTCTTAGAACTGCACGCTATCCAGAGTTTAAGAATTTAGATGTACAACAACGGGCTTATCAAATACTACAAGACTTTAGTATAGACCATTTAATCGTTATTGGTGGCGATGGCTCACAAGCTGGCGCAGAGGCTTTGATGCGGCTAGGTCAATCTACGATAACCATTCCTTGTACTATAGATAACGATATGAATGGTACTCAATATACGATTGGTTTTGATACCGCACTTAATACTGTAGTTGATGCGGTAGGACGTATTCGAGATACATCGAACTCTCATGAACGAGTGGCTATAATTGAAGTCATGGGGCGTCATGCAGGACACATTGCATTACAAGCTGGGCTGGCGAGTGGTGCAGAGCTTGTATTAGTACCTGAATACCCAATGCCATTAGATGAGGTATGTGAACATATTAATAAGACGCATCAGTTAGGTAAAGAATATAGTATTATACTCGTTGCTGAAGGGGCCTACTCTAGTAGTGAGGTTAAAGAGTATATTAAACAACATACATACTTTGATCCAAGTTTAACAGTTCTTGGATATTTACAACGCGGCGGTGCACCATCCGCATTAGATGCTATTTTAGCAGCGCGTATGAGTGAATTGGCAGTGGATTGTTTGTTACGTGGTGAACACAATTGTATCACTGCATATATTGATGGACATATTCGGTCTATATCCTATGAAATGGCTAAAACAATGAAGTTTGGCATTGATAAAAGTCAGTATGAATTAATCTCTATATTGAGTCATTAATATGTGATTGTAAAATTATATTGTATAAACGATAATTTTTTAGTACAATGTAATGCATGAAAATGGAATGACTCATTTATTAAGGAGTATATATGAAAGAATTATTTCAGAAGCACCGTAAACGTATTATCGGTGGTATTATTGCCATCTGTTTATTAGGTGGTGGTGGCTATTATTATGTTCATACAAATGATAGTGCACAAACTCAACAAAAATATACAACTGGAAGGGTTGAAAAGGGCGATGTAAAAACTAGTATTAGTGCTACAGGTACCATTAATCCTGTTAATTATGTCGATGTGTCTACAAACGTGGCTGGTAAACTTGAAAAAGTATTGGTCAAGGAAAATGATCATGTTACGCAAGGTCAAGTGATTGCCTATATTGATACACGACAATTGCAAGCACAGGTCGATAATGCAAAGGCTGCTTTGGATAAAGCGCGTTTAGATATGAATCGCTATAAAGCGCTAATCGACCAAAATGCTGTAGCAGCGCAAACTTATGATGATGCTGTGACCGCATATGAACAAGCTCAGTCAAACTATGATAGAGTATCTGCTGATTTAAGTGATGCTACTATTACTGCTCCTATGTCCGGTACCGTAGTAGGGACACCTCTTAAGGCAGGCCAAACGATTAGTACAGGTATTTCTACACAAATGATTATTGCGACCATTGCAGATTTATCTGATTTAGAAATTTATTTGACAGTTGATGAAACTGATATTGGTAATGTAAAAAATGGATCTAAGGTAGAATTTACTGTTGACTCTAAACCAGGTCAAACTTTCACAGGCTATGTTTCTGAAATTGCAAAGGGTACTAAAGGAAATATGGGTGTTACAAGTAATAGCGTAGTGTACTATACTGTGAAAGTATCAATTCCAGCTGATATTTCCTCGAATTTCTTGCCATCTATGACCGCACGTGCCACAATCTTTGGCGATGATATTAAGAATACCCTTGTTGTACCATTAACAGCGGTACGTACTGATAAACAAGGTGAATATGTATATGTCATCAAAAATGGTCAACCTGTTAGAACTGCTGTATCTACAGGTGTAACTGGTGATACAAATGTTCAAATCTTAAGCGGTGTTTCCGAAGGTGATGAAATTATTGTTAGTGGTGATGTAACGAGCCCTAAGAATAACTCTCATGGACCATTTTAAGCGTAGGTGAACTATGAATCAGTCAGTTATTGATATTCAAGGTATAACAAAGACCTATGTAAATGGTAAGTTAACGGTTCCCGTTTTACATGGTATAGATTTACAGGTACAAAAAGGTGATTTCGTGTCTATCATGGGGCCTTCTGGTTCTGGTAAGTCTACCTTTATGAACATTTTAGGTTGCTTAGATAGACCTACATCGGGATCCTATCGCTTGAATGGTAATGAAGTAGCTAATCTCAGTGATGATGAGTTAGCGTACGTACGTAACAAAGAAATTGGCTTTGT